>Ga0335069_10000028_pt1 | contig 256534 bp, 244 predicted proteins | sample Lox_Sample_11_FD_206714 | JGI IMG/M metagenome (GOLD analysis project Ga0335069, IMG submission 206714) | Soil microbial communities from Loxahatchee National Wildlife Refuge, Florida, United States - Lox_Sample_1.1 | ecosystem: Environmental > Terrestrial > Soil > Wetlands | place: USA... | reverse complement strand
GGGGGACAACGTGAGCTGCGAAGTGACGCTGATCACGCCGGTAGCGCTGGAGAAGGGCTTGCGCTTCGCGATTCGCGAAGGCGGCCACACCGTCGGCGCCGGCGCCGTCACGGAGATCATCGAGTAATTTCGGTTGCTTCGAGGCGGGCTGGCCGATCCGGCCCGCACTCTCTAGAAAAGGATTTGAGAAATGCGGGAAATTATTACGCTGCAATGTGGTGACTGCAAGAATCGCAATTACACCACAACGAAAAACAAGAAGAAGCATTCCGAGCGGCTGGAGACAAAAAAGTTTTGCAACACCTGCCGCAAGCACACGCCTCATAAAGAGGCGAAGTAGTTTGCCGCGTTTGTCATCCGGAGGCGTTAGCCGAAGGATCTCAACCCAACCGCAGGGGCGAGGTTGAGAAGGAGCCGGATCGAGGAGCTTGCGACAGGGGAGTCGTCCAACGGTTAGGACTCCGGTCTCCAAAACCGGGTATGGGGGTTCGAATCCCTCCTCCCCTGCCAGGATTTCGAAGGACACGGACCACGGGGTTCGTGCGGGTGAAAGGGATTCATGGCGACACAGGCGGTCAAAGTGAATAGCGAAGAATCAAAGGGCAACGAACTCACACGCAAGGTGACGGGTTCGCTCGACTCCACCAGGGAATTTCTTCATGACGTGCGCGTGGAGATGAAGCAAGTGACTTGGCCGAGCCGCGAAGACGTGGTTTCGACTACCGGCGTGGTGATTGCCACCGTGGCATTTTTCGGCGTGTTCCTGGCCGTTTGCGACTGGCTGATCCAGCACGGCGTGCAGCGGTTGTTCAATTATTTTCACGTCTAAGGACGAGGCGATTTTATGGGCATGCAGTGGTACATCATCCACACCTACTCGGGCTTCGAGAAGAAGGTTAAAGAAGGCCTAGAGAGCCGTGTGGCCGCCTACAACCTCCAGGACAAGATCGGCCGCGTGCTGATCCCGACCGAGGATGTGGTCGAAATGCGTGGAGGCAAGAAAGTGGTCGCGTCGCGCATGTCCTATCCTGGCTACGTGCTGGTGGAGATGGATCTGGACGAGAACACCTGGCACATCGTGCGCAACACGCCGCGCGTCACGGGCTTTGTGGGTTCGGCCACTGCGCCGCCGCCGCTTTCTGACGCGGAAGTGGACGCGATCATCAACCGCGTGCACACCCCGCAGGACCGTCCGAAACCCAAGGTAGTTTTCGAGCGCAATGAACAGGTGCGCATCGTGGATGGGCCGTTTGCCAATTTCAACGGCACGGTCGAAGAGATCGACAACGACCACGGCCGCCTGAAGGTTTCGGTCACGATTTTTGGCCGCTCCACGCCAGTCGAGCTGGATTTCGCCAGCGTGGAAAAGCTCAGCTGAGCACGAGTTTTGTAGTGGCGGGGCTTTAGACCTGCCAGCAGGAAGAGTTTCGAAGCAAGCGATTTTAAGAGGTAAGAGGAAAATGCCACCAAAGAAGCTGCAAACCACCATCAAGCTGCAATTGCCGGCCGGTAAGGCCACCCCGGCGCCCCCGGTGGGCACGGCGCTCGGCCCCCATGGCGTGAACATCATGGATTTTTGCAAGCAGTTCAATGCCAAAACGCAGAAGGAACCCGACGGAATGATTTTCCCCGTCCTGGTCAGCATCTACACCGACCGCAGCTTCACCTTTGTCCTGAAAACGCCGCCTGCCTCGGTGTTGCTCAAGCGCGCGGCCAATATTGCCAAGGGTTCCGCTGAACCGAACCGCAATAAAGTCGGCAAGGTGACCAAGAAGCAGGTCGAAGAAATCGCCAAGATCAAGCTTGTCGATCTCAATACCACGAATCTGGAGTCCGCGGTGCGCACCGTGATGGGTACGGCGCGCAACATGGGCCTGGAAGTTGTGGAAGCCTAAGGAATCTCAGGCGAACCGGGATCGCAGAAGAAGGTAGCAACGCATGAAGAAGTCGGGAAAAAAGGTGGAGGGAGCTCGCAAGCTCGTGGAAGCGCGGCAGTACAAGCTCGCTGACGCCACCGAACTGATCAAGAAAACGCATCACACCAAATTCAACGAAACCGTTGAACTGGCCATCAACTTGGGCGTGGATCCGAAGCATTCCGACCAGGTGGTGCGCGGCACCGTTGTGCTGCCGCACGGCTTGGGCAAGTCCGTTCGCGTACTGGTGCTCGCGGGCGGCGACAAGCAGCGCGAAGCCACGGAAGCCGGCGCCGAACACGTGGGCGGCGACGACATGGTGCAGAAGATTATGGAAGGCTGGCAGGATTTCGATGCCGTGATCGCCACGCCGGACATGATGCGCTCCGCGGGAAAACTCGGTAAAGTGCTTGGCCCGCGCGGCCTGATGCCCAACCCGAAGACCGGCACGGTCACCACCGATGTCGCCAAGGCCGTAAGGGAAACCAAGGCCGGCAAAGTGGAATTCCGCGTGGACAAGGCGGGCATTGTGCACTGCCCGGTGGGAAAAATCAATTTTGACTCTGCGAAGCTCGCGGAGAACGCGCATGCCATCATCAATGCCGTGGTAAAGGCCAAGCCGGCGGCGGCCAAGGGCAAGTACGTAAAGAAGATCACCCTGACCTCGACCATGGGCCCGGCCATCACCGTGGATCTCGCCGAGGCGGAAACCCTCGCGGCAGCCGCGTAAGCGGGAAGGATTTTTGGGAACTAGACCATGAAGAAGAAAAGCGAAAAGCAGAAAGATCTCGACAATCTGAAGACGGAGCTCGCGAAGGTCTCTACCGTGATTCTCACGACCTTCCAGGGCATCACCGTCGAAGACGACACCAAGCTCCGCCGCGAAGTGCAGAAGGCCGGCGGCAAATATCAGGTCGTCAAGAACACGCTCGCCGAGCGCGCCGGCAGCGGCACGCCCGCGGAAGGCGTTCTGAAGAACCTGAAGGGCACCAACTCCATCGCCTACACGCAGACCGATCCGGTCGCGCTGGCCAAGGCGCTCACCAAGATTGCCAAGGACGTGCCGGCGTTCCAGTTCAAGTCCGGAGTCGTCCAGGGCAGGGTCATCTCGATTGCGGAAATTCAGGCGCTGGCGACGATGCCGTCCAAGGAAGAGCTGATCAGCAAGATCATGTTCCTCCTGAACGCGCCGGCGCAGCGGATTGCCACGGCGTTGAACGCGCTGCCGCGCAACCTGGCGGTGACCGTCAACGAGGCGATCAAGGCCAATAAGTTTAGTTCGTAAGGGTTCGGGGGCTCGGCGGGTCCTGCCCGCACGGTTCCGAAAAATTTGAAACAGAAATTTGAGAGGAGAAACTGGAGTCATGTCGAAAGTTGAAACGATCCTGGAAGAAATCAAGGGCCTGACGCTTCTCGAAGCGTCCGACCTGGTGAAGAAGATGGAAGAAGCCTTCGGCGTTTCCGCCGCGGCGGCCACGGTTGTGGCAGCCGGCGGTGGCGCGGCGGCGGGCGGCGCGGCGGCCCCGGCGGAGGAGAAAACGGAATTCACCGTGGTTCTCACCGACGTGGGCGGCAACAAGATCAACGTCATCAAGGCCGTTCGCGAAGTCACCAGCCTCGGCCTGAAAGAAGCCAAGGACCTCGTCGACGGCGCGCCCAAGACCGTGAAGGAAGGCGTGACCAAGGACGAAGCGGCCACCATCAAGAAGAAGTTCGAAGAAGCTGGCGCCAAGGTCGAAATCAAGTAACGATCTGCCGGCCGCACGTCGGCCGGTTCCGTGGTTCGGGCTTCGATTCGGCGCGGCACTTTGGCAGTGCTGCCGCGCCAGGGGATTTGGTACGCAAGCTACGGCCGGTATTCTCAACAACCTTCGGGGTCCTTGTGGGACCTTCACTTACCGTGTGCAGAGCGGCTTCGGGCAAGCTGTTCAGCACCACGGCTAAGTGTCTTTTCAGCGGTTTCTGCACCCTGCCCGAAAGGGAATGAGGTAAATCAGGCATGTCCAATAGCAATCAGCACGTCCGGGAACGCCAGCGACTGGATTTTGCAAAAATCCAGGGGTCCATCCAGATCCCCAACCTGATCGAAGTCCAGAAGAAGTCCTATCAGCGTTTCTTGCAGATGGATTTGCTGCCTAGCGAGCGCGAGGACGGCGGCCTGCAGTCCGTGTTCACCTCGGTGTTTCCGATCCGCGACTTCCGCGAGATGTCGCAGCTCGAGTTCGTGGACTATTCGATCGGAAACTGGGAGTGCAAGTGCGGCAACCTGAAGGGGTTGCACCACCTGCGCGCCACCTGCCGGAATTGCGGCGCTTCGGTGGTCACCAACCCGTATCAGACCGGCGACGTGGTCTGCCAGAAGTGCGGCACGTTCAACAAGAACACGCCCACCTTCTGCAACAAGTGCGGCGATCCGGTGGCCATGCAGCTCAAGTACGACGTGAACGAGTGCCAGGAGCGCGGCATGACGTATTCCGCGCCGCTCAAGGTCACCATTCGCCTGACCATCTACGACAAGGATCCGGACTCCGGCGCGAAGACCATCCGCGACATCAAGGAACAGGAAGTTTTCTACGGCGACATTCCGCTGATGACCGATAACGGCACGTTCATCATCAACGGCACCGAACGCGTCATCGTCAGCCAGTTGCACCGTTCGCCGGGCGTCTTCTTTGAAAGCGCCAACAACCGCAGCTACTTCCTCGGCAAGATCATTCCATACCGCGGCTCGTGGGTGGAATTCGAGTACGACACCAAGAACATTCTTTACGTGCGCATCGACCGCAAGCGTAAGTTCCTGGGCTCGATCTTTCTGCGCGCGCTGGGCATGAAGTCCAACGAGGAAATTCTCCGCACCTTCTATCAGGTGGAGCGGATTTCCCTGCGCGACAAGGACCTGCTCTGGAACGTTTCGCCGGGCATCGTGGACCGCAAGCTGACCCACGAAATCCGTAATCCCAAGAGCGAAGAGGTCATTGTCGGCGCGCACAAGCGAATCACCGAAACGCTCTTCAAGGAACTCATCAAGGCCAAGATCACTCAGGTGCGCGCGGCTCTGGCCGATCTTGAAGGCGCTTACAGCGTTGCGGATGTCGTCAACCGCGCCACTGGCGAAGTTCTTCTCGAGGCCAACAAGCCGCTGACCGCCGATCTCTGGCAGGCGTTTGCCGAGGGCGGCATCAGCGAAGTTGACGTGTTCTTCCCGGAGCGCGACGACATCGGCATGGTGCTTTCGCGCACTCTGGACAAGGATTCGATCCGCTCCTCCAAGGAAGCGTTGATCGAAATCTATCGTAAGTTGCGCCCCGGCGATCCGCCGACGCTGGAAACCGCCACGAACCTGTTCCGCGGGATGTTCTTCGATCCGCGGAAATACGACTTCAGCCGCGTCGGCCGCCTGAAGTTCAACATCAAAATGGGGCTGGATACGCCACTCGATAACCGGACTCTGGACACCACGGACTTTGTCGCGGCCATCAAGTACCTCTTCAAGCTGCGCAAGAATATCGGCGTGGTGGACGACATCGACCACCTCGGCAACCGCCGCGTCCGCGCGGTCGGCGAACTTCTCGAAAACCAGTTCCGCATCGGCCTGGTCCGCATGGAACGCGCCATCAAGGAAAAGATGAGCGTGTACCAGGAAATGTCCACGGCCATGCCGCACGACCTGGTCAACGCCAAGCCGGTCATGGCGGCTATCCGAGAATTCTTCGGGAGCTCGCAGTTGAGCCAGTTCATGGACCAGACCAACCCGCTCAGCGAAATCACCCACAAGCGCCGCTTGTCGGCTCTTGGTCCCGGTGGTCTCTCGCGCGAGCGCGCGGGTTTCGAAGTGCGCGACGTTCACCCCACGCACTATGGCCGTATCTGCCCGATCGAAACGCCGGAAGGTCCGAACATCGGCTTGATCAGCTCGCTGAGCTGCTTCGCGCGCATCAACGACTATGGCTTCATCGAGTCGCCGTACCGCCGCGTGAAGGGCGGACGCATTATTGACTACGTCCAGATCGTCAACGCCGGCGATTCCGAATTCAAGGCCGGGGACATTGTTGAACGCGACCGAGTGGAAGAGCTCAACGAAGAGTTGAAGCGCCGCAAGGTCGTCTACGAACCCTATTGCTTCTATCTCTCCGCATGGGAAGAGGACAAGTACGTCGTCGCCCAGGCCAACGTTTCCCTGGATGACCGCCTGAAGATCACCACGGAACTCGTCAACTGCCGGCAGGCTGGAAACTTCGTGCTGAAGAACCGCGAGGAGGTCGACTACGTCGACGTTTCGCCGAAGCAGCTCGTTTCCGTCGCCGCCAGCTTGATTCCATTTTTGGAGAACGACGACGCCAACCGCGCGCTGATGGGTTCCAACATGCAGCGCCAGGCCGTGCCCCTGATCCGCGGCGAAGCTCCGCTGGTCGGCACCGGCATGGAGCGCGTCACCGCTCGCGATTCCGGCGCGGTCGTGCTCTGCAAGCGCGACGGCATCGTGGACCAGGTCGACTCCGAGCGCATCATCGTGCGCGTGGAAAGCGACCACTCCGGTGTGTTGAGCCGCGAAGTGGGCGCGGACATCTACACGCTTACCAAGTTCAAGCGCTCCAACCAGAACACCTGTATCAACCAGAAGCCGCTGGTTCGCGTGGGCGACCGCGTGAAAAAGGCCCAGGTACTTGCCGACGGTCCTTGCACGGAGCGCGGCGAGCTCGGTCTTGGCCGCAACGTGCTGGTGGCTTTCGTGCCCTGGCGCGGTTACAACTTTGAAGACGCCATCCTGGTCAGCGAAAAGCTGGTCCGCGACGACTATTACACCTCGATCCATATCGAGGAGTATGAAATCGAAGCGCGCGACACCAAGCTGGGTCCCGAAGAAGTCACCCGCGACATCCCCAACATCAGCGAGTCGTTCCTGCGCAACCTCGACGAAAGCGGAGTCATCCGCATCGGCGCGGTGGTAAAGCCGGGCGACATCCTGGTTGGCAAGGTCACGCCCAAGGGCGAAACCACGCTCACGCCGGAAGAGAAGTTGCTTCGTGCGATCTTCGGCGAAAAGGCTGGCGACGTGCGCGACGCTTCGCTCTATTGCCCGCCGGGCATCGAGGGCACCATCGTGGACGTTAAGATCTTCACCCGCAAGGGCGGAGAGAAGGACGAACGCCACAAGGCCATCGAAGCCGCGCAGGTCTTTAAGCTCGAGCGCAACCTCGCGGACGAAATCCGAATCCTGACCGACGAGCGCCTCAAGCGCCTCGGCGACCTGCTGGGCGGCAAGATTCTCCAGGCCGACCTGCACGACGAAAAGACCAACAAGCGCCTGTTGACCAAGGGCGTCGAGTTGACGCGCGACTTGATCGAAAAGATCTCCACGCGCAACCTCAAGCGCCTGAAACTCAACGAAAAGGATCCGCTCCTGATCGAAAAGATCGAAGAGATCGAGGAGATGACCTCGCGCCAGATCGACGTGCTCCGCAAGATCACCGAAGAGCGCAAGGAAAAGCTGAAGAAGGGCGACGAACTGCCCCCGGGCGTCATCAAGCTGGTCAAAGTCTATATCGCCATGAAGCGCAAGCTCTCCATCGGCGACAAGATGGCCGGCCGCCACGGAAACAAAGGCGTCATCGCGCGCGTCGTTCCGGAAGAAGACATGCCTTCTCTCCCGGATGGCACGCCGGTGGAAATTGTTCTCAACCCACTCGGTGTTCCTTCGCGTATGAACGTCGGACAGATTCTGGAAACGCACCTGGGCTGGGCCGGCAAGGAGCTTGGCAACAGCCTGAAGCGACTACTGAGCAAGGAAGTGAAAGCCGAAGCGATTCGCCGCTGGTACCGCGAAGTCTTTACCGAAACGGCCATCTGGAAATCGCTCTCGAAGTTGAGCGACGAAGAGTTGCTGGAATACTCCGAGGGCTTCAAGGACGGCATCCCGTTTGCCACGCCGGTATTTGACGGCGCGCGCGAAGCGGAAATCCGCCACCTCCTGGAGGTCGCGGGCCTTCCGCATGCCGGGAAGATCAACCTGTTCGACGGCATGACCGGCGAGCAGTTCGATCAGCCGGTCACCGTCGGCTACATCTACATGCTCAAGCTTTCGCACTTGGTCGACGACAAGATCCACGCCCGCTCCATCGGACCCTACTCGCTCATCACCCAGCAGCCGCTGGGCGGCAAGGCGCAGTTCGGCGGACAGCGGTTCGGCGAAATGGAAGTCTGGGCGCTCGAAGCTTACGGCGCTGCGCACATTTTGCAGGAACTCCTGACCGCGAAGTCCGACGACGTCTATGGCCGCGCGAAGATCTACGAGGCTATTGTCAAGGGCGAACCGGGCATCGAGCCGGGCGTTCCCGAATCGTTCAACGTGCTCGTGCGCGAGTTGCAGTCGCTCTGCCTCGACGTCGAGCTGATGAAGCGGCAGAAGCCGGCAGAAAAAACTGCCGCCGACTAATTGTAGGGGCACGATAAATCGTGCCCTTCTTTGCCGCGTTACACCGAAGGATTTGAGTAATTGGGTTCTCAGCCGCCCCGGCCAGTCTTCCAACTGGCTGAGGCGCAACCCCGGCGAAAGCTGGGGAGGAGGAATACACCTTGTATCGCAGCAGCCCTTATGATCGCGCCAGTTTGATTGCCGATTTCGATTCCATCCGCATCAGCCTGGCGAGTCCGGAAAAGATCCGTTCCTGGTCCCACGGCGAAGTCACCAAGCCGGAGACCATCAACTACCGCACCTTCAAGCCGGAGCGGGACGGCCTGTTCTGCGCGAAGATTTTCGGTCCGGTGACGGACTGGGAATGCCTGTGCGGCAAGTACAAGCGCATGAAGCACCGCGGCGTCATTTGCGACAAGTGCGGCGTGGAAGTCACGCTCAGCAAGGTCCGCCGCGAACGCCTGGGCCACATCGAGCTGGCTTCGCCCTGCTCCCACGTGTGGTTCTTCAAGGGCCTGCCCAGCCGCATCGGCTACCTGCTCGATATCTCCATGCGCGACCTCGAGCGCATTCTCTACTTTGAGGCCTTCGTCGTTGTGGATCAGGGCGAAGTCGCCATCCTGAAGGAGCGTCAGGTTCTTCAGGAAGAGGAATACCGCAAGCTGGCCACCGAATATCCCGGCCAGTTCACCGCCAAGATGGGCGCGGAAGCCATCAAGGAACTCCTGCGCCGCGTGGAAGTGGACAAGCTCGCCGACGATCTGCGCGAGAAGATGAAGACGGATCCTTCGCTGCAAAAGCGCATCAAGTACGCCAAGCGCCTCAAGGTGCTCGAAGCGTTCCGCAAGTCCGGCAACAAACCGGAGTGGATGATTCTCGACGTCATCCCGGTGCTCCCGCCGGAGTTGCGCCCGCTGGTGCCTCTGGACGGCGGCCGCTTTGCGACTTCCGATCTCAATGACCTGTATCGCCGCGTCATCAACCGCAACAACCGGTTGAAGAAACTTATGGAACTCCGCGCGCCGGACGTCATCGTCCGCAACGAAAAGCGCATGCTCCAGGAAGCGGTGGACGCGCTGTTTGACAATGGCCGCCGTGGCCGCGTGCTGCGCGGAACGAACAACCGCCCGCTCAAGTCCCTCAGCGACACGCTGAAGGGTAAGCAGGGGCGTTTCCGCCAGAACCTGCTCGGCAAGCGCGTGGACTACTCCGGCCGCTCGGTCATCGTCGTCGGCCCGGAATTGAAACTCAACCAGTGCGGTCTGCCCAAGAAGATGGCACTCGAGCTTTTCAAGCCGTTTATCTATCACAAGCTCGAAGCGCAGGGCCACTGCACCACCATCAAGCAAGCCAAGGAGATGGTCGAACAGCAGGAAGCCGTTGTGTGGGACATCCTCGAGGATGTCATCCGCGAGCATCCCGTGCTGCTCAACCGCGCTCCCACCTTGCACCGCCTGGGCATTCAGGCTTTCGAACCGCAACTTGTCGAAGGCAAGGCCATCCGCATTCACCCACTGGTCTGCACCGCGTTCAACGCGGACTTCGACGGCGACCAGATGGCCGTGCACATTCCGCTTTCACCGGAATCCCAGGTGGAAGCGTCGGTGCTGATGCTCAGCTCGCGCAACATCCTTTCTCCGGCGCACGGTTTGCCGCTGGCGGTTCCGTCGCAGGACATGGTGCTTGGCATCTACTACCTCACCAAGTCCAAACCCGGCGCTAAGGGCGAAGGCCGCGTGTTCGGCTCTTCCGAGGACGTGACGCTCGCGCTCGAAGCCGGCGAAGTCGAGCTCCTGACGCCGATCCGCCTGCGCTACACCGGCGAAGTCATTGATTTGACCACGGCGTTCGACAATCAGGATGTCACGCACACCGTCCCGGTTAAGATGCAGCGCCAGTTCATCCAGACCACGGTTGGCCGCGTGATCTTCAACTCCAGCCTGCCGAAGCATATGCCGTATATCAACGGCTTGCTGAAGAAGAAGGGCGTGCAGCAGCTGGTTTACTTCGCTTACCTGACGTTCGGCCTGCAGGCCACGGTCGAGATTCTCGACCAATTGAAAGCGCTTGGCTTCACCTACGCCACCAAGTCCGGCATCTCGATCGGCATTGACGACATGCTCATCCCCAGCGACAAGAGCAAGCTGGTGGAGGGCGGCGAAAAGGAAGTGGTGCGCGTCCAGCAACAGTACCTGGACGGCGCCATCACCCACGGCGAACGCTACAACAAGATCGTCTCCATCTGGGGCGATATCACCGAAAAAGTCGCCGACGAAATGTTCAAGGCGCTCGAAAGCCAGGACAAGGAAGGCAACATCAACCCCGTCTACGTCATGGCGGACTCCGGCGCCCGCGGCTCCAAGCAGCAGATTCGCCAGCTTTCCGGCATGCGCGGCCTGATGGCCAAGCCTTCCGGCGAAGTCATGGAAACTCCGATCACTTCAAACTTCCGCGAAGGCCTCACCGTGCTGGAATACTTCATTTCCACACACGGTGCGCGCAAGGGCTTGGCCGATACGGCGCTCAAGACCGCCGACTCGGGCTATCTGACCCGCCGCCTTGTGGATGTGGCGCAAGACGTCATCATCAACGAGTACGACTGCGGCACTTCGGACGGCATTTACGTCGAACCGATTATCGAAGCCGGCGTCGAAGTCGAGCCGCTGCGCGACCGCGTTGTGGGCCGCGTTTCGCTTGAGAGGATCAAGGACTTCGAAGGCAGCGTGATCGTCGAGGTCAATCAGGAAATCACCGAAGAGCTCGCCAACCAGATCCAGGCCGCGGGTATCGAGCGCGTACGCATCCGCTCCGTGCTCACCTGCGAATCCCGGCGCGGCGTTTGCGCGCTGTGCTACGGGCGCAACCTCGCCAGCGGCCGCATGGTGGAAATGGGCGAAGCCGTCGGCGTCATCGCCGCGCAGTCCATCGGCGAACCCGGCACGCAGTTGACCATGCGCACGTTCCACATCGGCGGCGCGGCCACCCGCGTCAGCGAACGCTCCACGCTCGAAGCCAAGAATGCCGGCACCGTGAAGTTCGTGGACCTTCGCCACGTCGAAGGCCGCGGCGGCGCCCGCATCGCCATGAATCGCTCCGGCCTGGTCGTCATTCATGACGAAAAGGGCCGCGAAAAAGAACGCTATCACGTCGTTTACGGCGCGCGCCTGCGCGTCACAGATGGCGAGAATGTCAACCAGGGACAGGTCCTAGCCGAATGGGATCCGTTCACCTTCTCGATCTTGACCGAAACCGCGGGTTCCGTGAAGTTCGACGACCTGCGCCCGGGCCTCACGATCGAAGAGCAGGTGGACGAAGTCACCGGCCTCTCGCAGTTGGTCGTGACGCTGCCGCCGGGTGACGAAAAGCACCAGCCGGCGATCCTAGTCCGCGACTCTTCGGGCAAGGTCCGCAAGAAGTACCTCATGCCTTCCCGCGCGCACTTGATGGTGCAGGATGGCGATGAAGTGCAGGCCGGAGACGTGCTCGCGAAGATCCCGCGTGAAACCACCAAGACCAAGGACATCACCGGTGGTCTCCCGCGCGTCGTCGAACTCTTCGAGACCCGCAAACCCAAGGACCCCGCCGTCATCTCTGAAATCGACGGCACCGTCCGCTACGGCGAAATCGCCAAGGGCATGCGCAAGGTCTATGTCGAAAGCGAAGACGGCAAGACCTCCAAGGAATACGCCATTCCGCGCGGCGTGCACATCAACGTTCAGGAAGGCGAGCATGTCCGCGCCGGTGAAGCGCTCATCGACGGCCCGCTAAACCTCCACGACCTGCTCGCGGTTTTGGGCGAGAAGTACACGCAGGCCTACCTGGTCAACGCGATCCAGGAGGTCTACCGCCTGCAGGGCGTCAACATCAACGACAAGCACATCGAGACCATCAGCCGCCAGATGATGCGCTGGGTGAAGGTCGAAGACGTCGGCGACACCGCGTTCCTCCTCGAGGAGCAGGTGGACAAGTTCCGCTTCCGCGAAGAAAACGACCGCGTCATCGCCGAAGGTGGGCGGCCCGCAACCGGGCGTCCGCTGCTCCTGGGCATCACCAAGGCGTCGCTCTCGACCGACTCGTTCATCTCCGCAGCCAGCTTCCAGGAGACCACCCGCGTTCTTACCGAAGCGGCGGTCGCCGGCAAGGTGGATTACCTGCGCGGCCTGAAGGAAAACGTGATCATGGGCCGGTTGATTCCCGCCGGCACGGGTCTTGAGCAGTACCGCAACATCCAGTTGCTCACCGAAGTTCCGGTGCCCGCTCCCGTGGAAGAACTTCCCGAAGCGGCGGACTTCGCGGCAGCCGACGATGCGGCCTCGCTCGACTTCCTGTCCGGCAAGGACGACGAAGCCGATGCAGCCGCCGCTACCGAAGGCCAGGACTAACTCCGCGCCTCATGTAGGCGCCGGGCTTTAGCCCGACCAGCCATCACCAAGCGTCCCGATTAAAAAAATCGGGACGCTTTTTTTGTCCACAACAACAGATTAGTGCCGAATTCTGCGGGCGTACGAGAGGTTGTGGGGGGAGTCAAATAGGTCCCCAACTTGTACCAGGAGACAGCCAGTGTTAGCATCACTTTGTTGATGACCAATTTGACCACCTCTCCCAAATGTCCTTGATCTTTTATGTAATCGCTGCCGCACTGTTCGTCTTACTGCTCTCGGGGTTTCGTGTTTCCCAGGAGTATCAACGTGGCGTTGTTTTTCGCTTGGGTCGCTATAGGGGGCTGCGTGGTCCCGGACTATTCTGGATTATCCCGCTTGGCATCGAGCGGGCGTCAATCATCGATATCCGAACGAAAACGGTCTCTGCTGAGCAGCAGGAAACGATCACTCGCGACAGCGTCACCATTAAGGTGAATGCCGTTCTTTGGTATCGCATCACGGATGCGGCCAAGTCGGTCATTGCTGTCACAGATGCCGCCCATGCCGTCTATCAATTGGCTTTGACCAGCCTCCGCAATATTATCGGACAGCATGATCTCGATGAGGTTCTGCAGGAGCGCGACAAAATAAACGGCCTCCTACAGCAAAACATCGCCAGTTCCACCACTCGCTGGGGCGTGGAAGTAGAACGGTTCGAGATGAAAGACGTGGAGCTGCCCGTTGCCATGCAGCAAGTCATGGCCATGCAAGCGGAAGCTATCCGCGAAAAACGCGCGCGTATCATCAAAGCCGAAGCTGAGCTGGAAGCGTCTGAGAAACTCTCATCGGCTTCAGCCCAAATGTCCGGCAACCCCGCGGCACTTGAACTGCGCCGAATGCAGATGGTGGCTGAGGTCGGGGCGGAAAATAACAGCACGATCGTTTTGATGATCCCCTCGGATTTCGTGACCCTGTCCAAATCGTTGAGCGAATATCTTCAAGAACTGGCTGCTGCGAAGCCCAAAACAAAAGCCTAGTCTTGTGGGCAGCAGTGCCTGCTCGCTCCTACCGTCTTTTTCAGTGTATTCACTCGACTGCGCTGCAGGAGAAAGGTCATGAAAAGCCAAAAATCTCTTCCCGCTCACCTTGTCGAACTTCTCGAAGGCGGCCACGCCCACATCACTTTCGACGCCGCCGTTAAAAACTGGCCCGTTAAACTCCGCGGTGTCCGTCCCGCGGGCGCGGCGCACTCGCCGTGGGAAGTCCTCGAACATATGCGCCTGGCCCAGTGGGACATCCTGGAATTCACCCGTAATCCCAAACACGTTTCTCCTGAGTGGCCCGCTGGCTATTGGCCAAAGGCACCCGCTCCTCCCAATGCCAGAGCCTGGGATAAAGCGATCCAAGCTTTCCGCACCGATCGGCGGGCCATGATCAAACTCGTCCAAAGCAAAAACGCCGATTTCTTCGCGCCCCTTCCTCACGGCACGGGCCAGACCGTCCTCCGCGAGGCCCTCCTCGTCGCCGACCACAACGCCTACCACCTCGGCGAGCTCCTCGTGCTCCGGCGTCTTCTGGGTATCTCGACATAACCGCAATCGCCTTCCATCGCGGAAGTCTCCGTTCCCTCTGCGGCTCCTCCGCTAACTCTGTGGTAAAGCTCTTTCTTCGATTCCCACCGTGCCAGTGATAGGATTTCACCACACCGATACCGTCTTCGGAGATCCTGCATGAACCGTTTCTTAGCAACTATCAGTTTGGCAGCCTTGTTATTGATTTCCCCACAGCTAGCGGCTCTTCCTCCGGAAAAAGTTAAACCCATTCCAGTTTTATTGGTTGACGGGCAATCTGCCGGGCCTTACCACGACTGGCAACTCGTCACGCAAGTCCTGAAAAGGGAACTCGAGGATGCTGGCCTGTTTCAGGTCATCGTGGCCACGTCTCCGCGCTCGAACGAAGATTTCTCCAACTTCCATCCGGATTTCTCGAAATACAAAGTGGTCGTGATGAACTACGACGGTCCGGACTGGCCAGAATCCCTGCGCACGCAATTCGAGCAGTACGTCAAAAGCGGCGGCGGCCTGGTGGTGGTTCATGCCGCGGACAATGCCTTTCCCAACTGGACCGCCTGGAACCAGATGATCGGCGTGGGCGGATGGCGCGGCCGCACGGAATCCGCCGGCCCGCGCTGGTTTTACCAGGACGGCAAAATCTTTTCCGATAATGTTGTGGGTTCTGCCGGCTCGCACGGTGCGCGCCTTCCGTTTCAGGTCACCGCGCGGGTCCCGAGCCACCCGATCCTCAAGGGGCTCCCGCCGGTCTGGATGCACAACTCCGACGAACTGTATGCCGCCCTGCGCGGCCCTGGCGAACACATGACGGTTCTGGCCACGGCGCACTCCGATCCCGCGAATCACGGCACGAATCGCGACGAACCCATCCTGATGGTTCTGGACTATGGCAAAGGCCGCATTTTTCACACCGTGCTGGGCCACGACGTCACCGCGCTCAGTTGCGCGGGCTTCATCGCCACGTTCCAGCGCGGCACGGAATGGGCGGCCACCGGCCGCGTCGCGCAAAAGGTCCCTCGCGACTTCCCCACCGCTGCTTCGGTGAGCTTCCGCGTGGATATCGCCGCCATGGATCCCGTCTTCCAGCGCGGCCCCAGCAGCGCCGGCAGCTTCGACAACTTTGCCAGCGTGGCCCTTGAGGCCATGCGCAAGCGCGCGGAGCAACTCGGCATCGGTGGCGTGGCCGTCGTTGCCTATTTCGAAGGGGAGAAAGTCCGCGGCTGGCAATCCAAGATGCTGGTCGTTGGCCGCATGCGAGACGAGCCTTCCGCTGACAGCAAAGGCAATAATCTCCTGGCGTTCGCCTATCAAAAGGCGGCCGAGATGGCGGACACGCTCAAAAACAGCGGCACACAGCCGGCCCCGCTGCTCAATGGCGAACTCGGCTGGCAAGGCGGCGTGATTGCCCACGGCAGAAACGGCTACCTCATCGCTGCCTTTAGCGGCGGCAAGTCCGAAGACGACGTCCAGGTCTCCCAGGCCGGGATCGCCGCGCTTCAATCCGGCCTGTAGCCTCTGCCTTCCGTGACGGGTGCCGGGAATCTGTCCCTTCGGACAGGTATGCCCGAAGCACCGGCTGCCGCCATCCTGCTTGCTGGCCTTCGGAAATCCTTCTTATCATGAGGAATCGCTGTTAAGGCTAACGTGACGTTTCCCGGTGGACTGGAAAATGCAGCCCGAGTCGAACCCGGACGCTTCCCAAAATCTCTCTGCGCGAGAGCAGCATACCCCTCTGTCCGAACGCATTGCCCAGTTTGCAAAGCGCCAGAATGAATTGTGGCGCCTCACCTTCTCCGTTCTCTTCCTGGTCAGTGTGGTCTTCGCCTGGATGTCCTGGGACTGGCTCCGCTCCTCCGCACTGCACCTGGAGGCTCTGCCCATCGGCCTCGTCGTGCTCGTGGCTCTGCTAGGCGCTTACGTCTGGAAAAAGACTCAGGAAATTGCCGAACTGAAAGGACTGGTCCGCGGCCTCGATCAAACCAACGCCACGCTCCCTAGCGATCATCAGCTGCAACAGCTCTTCGCCATGATTTCCAAGTCACAGCAGGGTTTCCGCGACTTGATCGATTCGTTCGACGATATTCTGCTGGCCATGGGACTCGATGGCGAAATCCGCGCCGTCAATCGCAGCTTCTCCGATCTTCTCGGCCAGCCCTTTCAGGAAATCATCGGCCGCCGCGTCACCGATTTCTTTGAAGATGCCGATGGGCATCCCCTGGAAGTTCTCGAGTCCGGCAGAGCCCGCTTCCTCGAACGCCGCATCTGGAACGGCATCGTGCAGGTCCGCCTGAAAAGCCGCAACATCGTTTATTACTTCGATTGCGTGGCGCATGCCATGCTGCGAGACGACGAAGTTCACGGCGTCACGGTCCTGGCCCGCGATATCACGGCCATGAAGCGCAGCGAGGCCCGCTTCACCGAGCTCTTCGAAACCCTCCAGGAAGGCATTTACATCGTCACGCCGGAGGACAAAATCCTCGAGGTCAACCCGGCGTTGGTACAGATGCTGGGATACCGCTCCAAGGAAGAGCTCCTTTCCAGGAAAGTCACGGAAGTTTTTGTGGATGAGCTTCAGCGCACGGCGCTGACGCGCGAGGTCAATCGGGAGACCAGCCCGCAGGGGCGTGAGGTCACGTTGCGCCGCAAGGACGGCCAGCCTGTCTATTGCCTGAATACCACCTCGGCTGTGCGCGACACCAGCGGCCACATCGTCCGCTATCAGGGTGCGCTGGTGGATATCACCGAGCGCCGCGCTATCGAACGGCAGCTACACCAGCAACAGGAGTTCGCCCGCCGCCTGGTGGACAGCTTCCCCGACCTCATCTTCGCGGTCGATCCGCAGCGCCGCTACACGTTTGTCAGCCCCAAGTTCAAACACGTGCTTGGCTACGAGCCCTCGGAAATTATCGGCCTGACGTTTGGGGAACGCACTCACGCCGATGATCGCCCTGCGATGCTCGCCCTTTTTGATGATCTTCTCTCCGGCAAACAGAATTTCGGTTCCATTGAAGTCCGCTCCCGCCACAAGCAAGGGGAATGGCGCAGCCTGAAGTGCAATTTCAGCCCGTTATTTAGCGAAGAAGGAAAAATCGAAGGCGTGGTCATCTCCGGCCGCGACGTCACCGAAGTGAAGCGGCTTGAAAGCCAGCTGATCCAGGCCGAAAAGCTCGCTGCCATGGGCCAGATGCTCGCCGGGGTAGCCCACGAACTCAACAACCCGCTTACCGCCATCCTGGGCGCCAGCGAACTCCTGCGCGACCGCCAGGGCGTCGACGAGAATACGCGCCGCCAACTGGAAATGACCCATCGCCAGGCTCGCCGCGCCGCGCGTATCGTCCAGAACCTGCTCGAATTCTCGCGGCCTGCCTCTCCGCAGAAGAAGGCGCTGGACATGAACCTGGTCATCGACCGGACGCTGCAGCTCCACGAACATTCTCTGCGTCGCAACAGCGTTGAAGTCGAATTCCAATCCGTTCCCGGTTTGCCGATGATCGTCGGCGATGCCAACCAGCTCATTCAAATCTTCCTGAATCTCATTAGCAACGCGGAACACGCCATTCGCGAAGTGCGCACCTCCGGCCGCATCCAGATTCGGCTCATGCATTCCGGTAACAAAATTCTGGCTACCGTTCAGGACGACGGTGTTGGCATCAAACCCGAAGCCCTTCCCAAGCTATTCGATCCCTTTTTCACCACCAAGCGGCCGGGTGGTGGCACTGGCCTAGGCCTGAGTATTTGCATGTCCATCGTGCGCGAGCATGGGGGCAACATCGAAGCCACCTCGCTGCCCGCTGGTGGCGCGGCCTTCACCGTTTCTCTCCCGGCAGCCGGACCCGAAGTGGGGAAGCGCACCCGCGGGGAGCTCGATTCGAGTTCCGGAGAGCGTTTCGTTCCGACGCTGGACGCCTTCGCGAAGCACACCGTTCTTGTTCTGGATGATGAAGAGAGCATCCGCATGCTCCTCACCGAGGGGTTGGCGGCTTACGGATTGAAAGTGGATTGCGCCGCAACGGCCGAGCAGGCCATGAGCCTGGTTCTGGGTACGAAATATGACGCGATTCTTTGCGACCTGAAACTCTCCGGATCGGGTCCCAACGCCGACGGCTACGGCGTTGCGCAACGTCTGAGAATTGCATGCGGCGAAAGCAAACCCGAAATCATTTACATGTCCGGGGATTTGGTAAGTGAAGAGGGCGGCAGGATCGGCGCTGAAGCCCGCCAACTCCAGAAGCCGTTCCGGATTTCGGACGTTCTTCACGTCCTCACTGAAGTGTTCGCTCCGGCCCCTGCCGGATCATCCAAGCGGTGACTTCTATTTCCCGGTTTTTCCGGCGGCTTCGTCCACTCCAAAATCCCACACGAAGAGATTCAGGCCGTCTGCCAGCATCTCCGCCAACACATACTCTCCGGGTGGCAACGACTGGCTCATGGTGAACCGGTAGACGTTTGGCGCGATCTCCCACCGCTGGATTGAGATTTCACTCATGTTCTGGCTCACGGGCTGCCCGAACAGTGTGCTGATCGATTCAAGCACACGATGATTGCGTCCCACTTTGACCCTGATCAATTCCACATCCGGGCCAGATTCACTCGCCCTGCCGCTTTGCTCGATGGCAGTGGAGTGTTCCGGGTCCGAAGGAGCTTCCCGCAAATAAAACTCCGGGCTATTCGTTTTCAGCCGCAGTACGGCGTGCGCTCCCTGGATTTCTATCGTTTGCTTGCCCGGCACCATGTGCACCGGCGATAGCACCTGGGCGACCTCGCGCATGCGGTCTGTTTTTGCAGCCGCTCCCGCCTGGTCCAGAATCCTCACGGACTTGCCTTCCACCACGAACATTCCTTCGCCTTCCGGCAGGAAGATGCCTTCGCCCACCCGAAGGCTTGCGTCAATGTCCGCCACGTTGTCCATGCGGCGGCCTTCTTCCTGTTTGTGGACCTTTTCTACCAGTGCCGTGGACTCTTTTTCCGCTTCGGCCTCGGCCTTTCCGGTTGCCGTCCAATCCACCATGGACGCTGGCAGTTCCTCCCAGTCTCCGCGTTCCGCGCTGAAATAGCGGACGTGTTCCCCATTCCGCTGGTACTCGCGGACGAGTTGAAAGGTTCCGTCCGTCAGCATCAGCTTCAACCCGCGCGGATAAACCGGGCTTTTGTAAGAAGTTGGGCTGCCATTCGAGGGAGGTTGTGTGCTTTGTGCCCGGCACGGTTCGCTGGAAATGGCAAAAAGGCACAAACTGAGAACAAGGGAGAAAAGAGGCAGGCCGTGGGTGTGTTGCCGAACCATTTGGGAGCCCGGCGGTTCCTGACTATCCAAAAGCAAGCCACAAAACACGCCTGCACGCAGCATAACGCTGGCTCGCTGATCACCGCAAGTTACAGTCAAGCTTATTAAAAAACTGAAAACCGGAAAGCTTCAGGAGGGCAGGGAGCCCCGTGGGAAAGCCGCAATTCGGTTAGTGCGTGCAGCGCGGAAACAGTGTCACAAGCACCATCAGGTCCGACAGCGTAAACAGCCATTGCTCCGCCTGTGCTCCGGCGGCTTCCGCGGCCCGCGCGATCATTCCCAGATGGCGGCTGCGCGCGAAATTGTGGAGGTGCTCCACGCAGATGCCAGTCAAGCTGGCAACTTCCGCGTCGGTGAAGATTTTCTGACTCGATTTAACCGTAACCAAGGGTTGCCTCACGTTCATCCCACCCTGAGCTGGCATCACTGTTGTGATGCTGAGCGCAGGTTAGAGGATGCAAATTGTAAGAGCAATAGTCGTTCCGTTTAAATCGCGTAAAACTATTTCCCTAGTACTTTTCTCTTTTCAGTGAAAATTGGGCTTTTTCGCGGGGTTTCGGGTCCTCTTCGCTTACGGACACTGTTAGAACTGACAGGCGGGCATATGCAAAAACGTACCAAACTTATGAAATTCCTACTACTTTCGGGAGAGTTTCCGATGGATTTCCCGGACCTGCTTGGCGTGACGCAACTGGTGCGCGGCGATCATTTCCATCCATTCATATACGCTCAACATTCCGATAAAGGGATGTTTCCAATAGTAGGCGCTCAAGTCGCGGTGTTCCGTCTCCGCAAGGAACGCGATGGTGCGTTCCCGCGCGCCGCGCAGCGTCGCCAGCATCGCCTCTTTTTCTCCGAGAAGACTCGGGTCCTGCGGCAGCGGCGATTTGACCCGCGAAACGCGCATCTCTGCGAGTCGAACGGGCAGATGCCACTTCTTGGAGAAGGGAACCGGCAGCGGCGCTTTCTGAATGATGCTTCCCGCCTTTTCTACGATAGCCCGTTCCACCACTACGAGGTGGGCCACTACTTCTGCTGCTGACCATTGCTGTGGCCCCGGTTGGTGTGCCCACTGTTCCGGCGAAATCGGGTCGGCCGTCCCGCAAAACACGGCCTGGGCCGCATTCAGTTTTTGACGGAAACGCTCGAGTGAGGCCATGCTAGCGATTGCCCGCTCCTGCCGAATCAGACTTCGGCTCCGCCGGCGGCTTCAAATGCGTGGGCCAACCGGAGCACCTGGGCCTCGCCAAAGGCCGGCCCGAAAATCTGCAATCCCACCGGTAATTTGCCAGCGATTTTACCGCAGGGCACGGAAATCCCTGGCAAGCCCGCCAGCGAGCCTGTAACTGTATAAATATCAGCGAGATACATCTGCAAAGGATCGTTGGTCCGCTCTCCCAGCTTAAAAGGCGGTACCGGCGAAGTTGGCGTCACGATGGCATCCACCTTTTGGAACGCCTCGTGGAAATCCTGGGCAATCAGCGCACGCACTTTTTGCCCTTTCAGGTAGTAGGCGTCGTAATAGCCGGCTGACAAAACGTAAGTACCCAGCACGATGCGGCGTTTCACCTCGGCGCCGAAGCCTGCGCCGCGCGTCTTCCGGTAAGTCGCCACCAGCGAGTCGCTTTCTTCGCGCAAGCCGTAGCGCACGCCGTCATACCGCGCCAGGTTCGAGCTCGCTTCTGCTGTCGCAATGATGTAGTAGGTGGCGATCGCGTAATCCGTATGCGGCATGCGGATTTCCAGCGTTTCGCAGCCCATCTTCCGCAGCAGCTCGATCCCCGCCTCAATCTTCGCGCGAACGCCCGTGTCCATCCCCTCGCCGAAATATTCCTTCGGGATGCCGATCTTCATGCCCTTGACCGGTTTCTTCATTTCCGCGGCGTAGTCTTCCACCGCCGCCGTCGTCGAAGTCGAATCGTTCGGGTCGCGCCCGGCCATCACTTTCAGCACGGCGGCAACGTCTTCCACTTTGCGCGCGAACGGCCCGATGCGGTCCAAGGAAGATGCGAAAGCAATTAATCCGTAGCGCGACACGCGCCCATAGCTCCCCATCATCGCCGGGATTCCGCAAAACGCTCCGGGCTGCCGGATCGATCCGCCCGTATCCGTGCCCAGCGAGGCCACGGCCATGTCAGCCGCCACCGCCGCCGCCGATCCGCCGCTTGAGCCGCCCGGCACGCATCCCGGCGCCGCCGGGTTCTGCGTCACTCCAAATGCTGAATTTTCGGTGGAGCTGCCCATTGCGAATTCGTCGCAGTTCGTCTTGCCCAGAATCACGGCGCCCGCCGCTTCCAGCCGGCTCACCGCCGTCGCATCGTAGGGCGGCACATAATTCTCGAGGATCTTCGAGCTGCAGGTCGTCCGCACGCCGCGCGTGCTGATGGTGTCCTTCACCGCGATGGGCACCCCTGCTAGTTCCGGCAACGGCTGGCCCTTGGCCAATGCGGCGTCAATCTTGTCCGCCTGGGCGTACGCCCGGTCTTCGCACAGCGTCAAAAACGCATGAATCTCCTTATTTTTTGCCGCGATTTGCTTGTAATGCTCCGCCGTCAATTCCCGCGCGGACACCTTCTTCCCCGCAATCGCCTCTTTTACTCCGCTGATCGTCCAGTTCGTCATCACTCATCACCACCCAAATTGGTCATCCCCGAGCGAAGCGCCCGATTTTCTCTTTCGCGCCGCAGTTTGGCGCGTCGGGGCGCGCAGTCGAGGGATCTGCTGCTTGATGTCAGCCTCAGGCAGGCAGCGCTCTTCGCTGACTGGCGCGCGCATCACTTTCCATTACCTCTCGATCACCTTAGGAACTCTGAAGTACGGCGCCTCGGGATCCGGCGCCTGCTTCAAAATCTCCCCCGCCACGTCGCACTTCACCACCACGTCTTCCCGCAGCGTCGCATCCGCTGTCTGGTCGTCCGTCAACACCTGCGCCATCGGCTGCACATTGGCCGTATCCAGTTCGTTCAATTTCCCGATGTACTCCAGAATCTCGTCAATCTGCGCGCGGTAGGTCTCCAGCTCCGCCTCGCCCAAATCGAGGTAGGCCAGTTCTGCCACGCGCAACACATCTTCCCGCGAAATCTTCAAGCGACACTCCTTCCCACCAGTGAACCAAGAATTCCAAGTGGTTTAGCGGCTGCCTACTTCCGCCGTTTTATGCGGATACTTCGTGCTTACGTAATCGTCCAGCAGCTTGCGGAACGCAGCGGCCAGTTCGTCGTAGGTGCCTTCGAGGGTGACCTTTTTCTCGCCGTCAATATAAACGGGGCAGCGGGGGGCTTCGCCGGTGCCCGGCAGGCTGATCCCGATATTCGCGGCCTTCGATTCACCTGGGCCGTTCACGATGCAGCCCATCACCGCCAGGGTCATTGTCTCGACGCCTTCATACTGCGTCTTCCACGTCGGCATCATCTCGCGGATATATTCCTGCGTGCGCTCCGCCAATTCCTGGAACGTGGTGCTGGTGGTCCGTCCGCAACCCGGGCAAGCCGTCACGCTCGGCGCAAAAGAGCGCAGCCCCAGCGCCTGCAGGAGTTCCTGGCACGCGTACACTTCTTCGCGCCGGTCGCCGCCCGGCCGCGGCGTCAGCGAAATCCGGATGGTGTCGCCAATGCCCTCCGCCAGCAACACGCCCAGCGACGCCGACGACCACACCAGCCCCTTCATCCCCATGCCTGCTTCGGTCAATCCCAGGTGTAGGGGTTGCAGCGTTTTCGCAGCCAAATCGCGGTACACGGTAATCAGATCCCGGGGCCGCGACGTCTTGCACGAAATAATGATTTGCTCGTGCTTCAGCCCGCTCTCCAGCGCCAGTTCCGTGGACTCCAGCGCCGAGAGCACCATGCAATCGTTGATAATTTCTTCGCTTTCTTTCCCCAGGTTCTGGTCCGTGTTTTCCTGCATCTTGCGCATGACCAGTTCCTGATTGAGGGAACCGCCATTCACGCCAATGCGCACCGGCTTGCCATGGTCCACGGCCACTTTGCAGATGGTGGAAAACTGTTCGTCGCGCCGCTGCCCCGCGCCCACGTTGCCGGGATTGATGCGGTATTTATCGAGCGCGGCCGCGCACGCCGGATACTTCGTGAGCAGCACATGCCCGTTGTAGTGAAAATCGCCGATGATGGGCACGTTGCAGCCCTGGTCGAGCAGGCGCTTCTTGATCTCCGGCACCGCCGCGGCCGCTTCCGGTACGTTCACCGTCCAACGCACAATCTCGCTGCCAGCCTCGGCCAGCTCCAGCGTCTGCTGCAGCGTGGATTCCACGTCCGCCGTATCCGTGTTGGTCATGGACTGCACCACGATGGGCGCGCCTCCGCCCACTTGCACGTGGCCCACCTTCACGCCGTAGGTTTTCTTCCGCGGATGCCGCAGTGCATTGGCATCAAATCCCGTAATCTGGTTCAACATATCTAGCTATTTTACCAGCCCAGTGGCTTCTATGTCTCACGCGGAGTCTTTGCCGCGTGCATCACGGAGTCGGCGCTGCTCCGGGGCGCAACTGAAAGGTCACGCTAATCACTGTGTCGACTTCCACGGGATTTCCGTTCAACGTGGTTGGCTGATATCTCCATTGTTTTACAGCGTCGATGGCCGCCTGATTCAGCATCGGGTGTCCATCTACGACGCGAATGTCCCGCACGGAGCCGTCCTTCGTAATAATCACGTGCAAACGAACAACTCCCTCTACCATGTTCTTCCTCGCCACTTCCGGATATTCGGGCGGCACACGCTTAATAAGCTTCGCCGCCTGGACGCTTTTTCCTAGCATGACGACATGAGGGGTACGAGGTGCTGTGCTCAATGCCTCCATGACGCGGGAATCAAGGTGACGAAACCCTCCGTCAATGTACACGAAGCAACCAAGATAAGAACTCGCCGCGTCGTCTAAGGATTTGAACGTCCTGACGTAATAGATCGGCACCGGCTGCCTCTCCGCCGTCAACGTTACCTTGAGCAAGGCGATCTGGGTGTCTTCGGGATTCGCGAACGCTCTCACCTGCACGATAAAACGCCCCGCCTGCACGGAGTGCAAGCCGCTGGATTTCAGCCAGTCCGGATCTGCCGATAGAAGTTGGCTGTAACCGACTTCGAGGCTCGGCCCCTCTTTTTCGCCAAAGGTCTTTGCGAACCACACCGAGTGATCTGGGATCGCGAATGCCTTCAGGAAGGCCTCCTCTTTTGCCGTATCCCCTGACTTGAGCGCCTCCAGCCAGTCTTGCAACATGCTCTTCAGTCCTTCCGCTGTATTTGGGTAGGGCAAAGTCTCGCCTACTTGCGATCCAATGGGCTTAATGCCCCCCCCGAAGTGCTAAGGGAGCGGTCGCAACCCACAAAATCACCAAAGCAAGAACTATCCTCAACGCAATGCTCATCTGATTTCTCCCCTAATCGTTTCCGAACGTCAGCATTGTGCCAGATTTCTTGATCGCCAATCGAGCGCGTGCCGAATTTTCAAGGACTCCTGCGTTACCAGCCAAGCTAAGTAACCTCCACGATATGTCTTGTGATATATTCCCACTATGCCCCGTCGAACCTTCGCTTTCAGCGTCCTAGTTGTTTTCTCAACCTTCCTCCTTGCCGCAGGATGGCTCGCTGCCAACGCAGACAAAGAGCCCGCGCCGCGCTTCTTTGCCACCACAACCACCGGCGAGAAATTCACCAACCAATCCATCAAGGGCAAAGTGGTCCTTTTTGAGTTTTGGACCACCTGGTGCGGTTTCTGCGCCGAAGAAGCCGGCTTTGTGGATCAAATCGCCAAGGAATTCTCGGATAAGGGCTTGATCGTCCTCGGGGTCAACGTCGGCGAATCGAAAAAAACGGTCAAAAAATACCTCGAGCAGCACCCCCGCACGATTCCCATCGTGATGATGGAAGACACCAACCTCGCCGCCATGTACCAGGCCAACGTCTACCCCATCTACGTCGTGGTGGATCGCGACGGCAACGTCGCCGGCACGCAGCGCGGCGCCGCCGGCATACGTTCCCTCCGCCGCCTCCTTTCGCGCGCTGGGATCTCCAGCCCCGACGAAGATCAGTAACAACATCATTCCTTGACACCCGCGGCGCTCTCTCCTATCTTCCTCCGTCAGGACACAGTGTGTGACGGAGAAATCATGACCACCAACCGCCGCGATTTTCTGACTGGCGCGGCTTCCATGGCCGGTGCCGCTATGACACCTCCTCACTCCCACGAACACGGCCACTCTCACGATCACGAGCATCAGGCTGTTCCTTCCGATCCCGCTCTCCGCGTCAAAGCTCTGGAATCCCTCCTGGTCGAGAAGGGCATTGTCGATCGAGCTGCCCTGGATACGCTGGTGGATACCTACGAAACCAAAATCGGCCCACGCAACGGGGCCCGAGTGGTGGCGCGGGCGTGGGTTGATCCAGCGTATAAGGCACGCTTGCTAGCCGACGGAACTGCGGCGATTGCCGAACTCGGCTACACCAGCAAGCAGGGTGATCGCATCCTGGTACTTGAGAACACGCCGAAGGTGCAAAACGTGATTGTTTGCACGTTGTGCTCTTGCTACCCCTGGCCTGTTCTTGGCTTGCCGCCGGTCTGGTACAAATCCGCGCCCTATCGATCGCGCGTGGTCATCGATCCGCGCGGAGTTCTCCGCGAGTTTGGGCTCCAGCTTCCCGACGACGTCGAACTCCGCGTCTGGGACAGCACGGCAGAACTGCGCTATATGGTGCTTCCGGAGCGCCCGGCGGGCAGTGAGAAAATGAGCGAAGAAGAACTCGCCGCGCTGGTCACACGCGATGCAATGGTCGGGGTGGCACAAGTTTTGCTGCCCCCAGCTGGAGACAAAGCATGAACGGCATCCATGATATGGGTGGCATGCAAGATATGGGCCCCATCCAACATGAGAAAAACGAGCCCGTTTTTCACGCGCAATGGGAATCTCGTGTTTTTGCCATGTTTCTTGCTGCAAGTGCATGGCACAGGTGGAATCTGGATGCCTTCCGGCACACAAGAGAGGTTTTGCCACCGGCGGAATATTTGCAGGCAAGCTATTACGAACAATGGCTTTCAGGTTTGCTCGATTTGCTGGTCAGGCGCGGCCTGGTCAACGCTACGGAGATCGAGAGCGGGGTTCCTGCGTCGGGTGCCGTCAAAGCCACCCCACCCCTTACGCCCGATAAGATCCCGGGTACGCTTCCCAACCGCATTCACGCTCACCGCGACTTGCCGGTACCTCCTCGCTTCCAGGTCGGTGAGCGCGTGCGGGCCCGCAACATTAATCCTGTCGGGCACACGCGGCTGCCGCGGTATGCCCGGGGAAAATCGGGCACGATTTACATCGACCACGGTGTCTATGTGTTCCCCGACACGCATGCCCACTTCCTTGGGGAAAATCCGCAGCATGTCTACTCGGTGCGCTTTGCTGCTCGCGAATTGTGGGGCGAACAGGCGGCACCACGAGATGCAGTTTATGTCGACATGTGGGACGACTATCTTGAACCCGCCTGATTCCAGTCCATCCGCATTTCTCACCGCGCTTCCACAGCTTCCCCGCGATGAAGGCGGCCCCGTCTTCGCCGAACCGTGGCAGGCACAGGCCTTTGCGCTCGCCGTCAAACTCTCCGAGCAAGGCCACTTCACCTGGAAAGAGTGGGCCGCCGCTCTCGCCGTCGAACTCAAAGCCTCCGCGGATCGCGGCGAACCTGACGACGGTTCGCATTACTATCACCATTGGCTCGCGGCCCTTGAGCGCTTGGTCACTGCGAAGGGTCTCTCCGATCCCGAGTCGCTTCTGGCTCGCAAAGAAGCCTGGGCCGATGCCTATCGCCACACGCCGCACGGCAAACCCGTGGAACTCAACCCGAAAGCATCGTAAGCCGGCTTTACGCCCACCCGCTTCTGGGGGCACGAAGAATATCTCTTGACATATTCCTATATGGGAATATACTTCAACCATGGCACGCGCTTCCACAACCTCCGACGCCTTTAACGCCGTCGCCGAACCGCGCCGACGGGACATCCTTTCCCTCCTCGTCGCCCAGGAGCGCCCGGTCAACGATATTGTTGCCTCCCTTGGCCTTCCCCAGCCTTCCGTTTCCAAGCACCTTCGCGTGTTACTAGAGGTCGGGCTGGTCGAAGTCCGCCGCGATGGCCGCCAGATGCTTTACCGCACCAACGCCTCCGCGATCCGCCCGCTGCACGAATGGACGCGCACCTTTGAGCGTTATTGGCAGCACCAACTGGCTCGCATCAAGGAAAGAGCCGAGGCCAACGAACGCAAGAACTGAACCCGGTTCGCAAATATAAGGACAGGAGAAAAGCATGAGCTCACCCGCAGTTAGCTTGGACGGATTGACCATCAACATCGAGCAGGAGATCCGCGTGAAAGCCAGCCTGGAAACCACGTTCGCAGCGCTGCTGGAGCAACTGGGACCTTACAACGAACGGCCCGACCATGTGGCGATGCCCATGGTCTTAGAGCCGTGGGCTGGCGGACGGTGGTTCCGCGACCTGGGCAATGGCAACGGGCACTATTGGGCCACGGTTCAGGCGATCAAGCGGCCTGCGCTGCTGGAACTCTGCGGGCCGCTGTTCATGTCCCATCCGGTAATCAACAACTTGCAATACCGTCTGAGCGAAGAGAGCGGCGGGACGCTCATCAAGTTCCACCATCACGCGTTCGGCCTGCTGATCGAATCCGACCGGCGCGTGAAGGAAGGATGGGAGTTTATCCACAGCCGTGTGGTTGCCCGCGCGGAATCCTCCCGGACGCACTGATTCGGGGAGGCTTAGAACTATGTCGATTTGGGCTCGGCTGAATCGTCTTACGTTATGGCAAGTGAAAAGTAGCTGAGAGAGGAAATGAACATGTCCATCGCAGAGACTTTGTTGGCGGAATTTGAAATCCAGGCGCCGATCACGCGGAGATTCCTGGAGCGGCTGCCGGAGGATAAGCTGAGTTGGAAACCGCACCCGAAGTCCATGTCCGCAGGACAACTGGCTTTCCATCTGGCGTCGGTGCCTGGTGGCATCGTGCGGTTTGTGCAGAATAACCCCGCGCAAGCCCCGGATTTCAATTTCGTCCAGCCCGCCAGTATCGCGGAAATCCTGAAAACCTATGAAGACAGCATCTCCGCCGTGCGAACCCTGCTGCCGAAGTTCGACGACGCGGCCATGAAAGAAACCTGGCGACTGGTCGCCGGCGACCGTCAGCTCCTCGCGCAGCCGCGCGGGATGTTCATTCGCGACGTCATGCTCAGCCACTGGTACCAGCATCGCGGCCAGTTCAGCGTTTATCTGCGCATGTTGGAAGTTCCCGTTCCGGCCAGTTGGGGACCCAGCGCCGACGAGCCGCCCGTGTTCATGCAGCAGGCCAAGGCGGTTTAGGCCAACGCAAAGGAGGAATCATGTGCCCCGCATGCATTGCCAGCGCCGCCGTTGTTACCGCCAGCATCACTTCGGGGGGAGGAGTGCTCGCGCTGGCGATCGCACGATTTCGAAAAATTTCCGGCTCTTGGAAAAGCCATCTATATAAAACAAAGGAGAAGCAGTCATGAGCACCACCACGTTGCAAGCGCACGCTGTCGTTTCGCCAGCCGAATGGCTGGCGGCACGCAAGAAGCTCCTCGCCAAGGAGAAGGCGTACACGCACTTGCGCGACGCTATCACCCTGGAGCGCCAGGCGCTCCCCTGGGTGCGCGTCGAAAAGAGTTATGTCTTCGACACACCGTCTGGCAGAAAATCGCTTACCGAACTCTTCGATGGGCGCAGCCAACTGGCGGTCTATCACTTCATGTTTGGTCCCGAATGGCCGGAAGGCTGCCCAAGCTGCTCTATGGTTGGCGATGGCCTCGACGGCGTCCTTCCACACCTGAACCAGCGCGACGTCAGCTTCACGGCCGTGTCCCGCGCATCGATCGCGAAAATCGAAGCCTTCAAGTCCCGCTTGGGTTGGCGGTTTCCGTGGGTTTCTTCGCTACTGACAACATTCAACCAGGATTTCCACGTCTCCTTCACCAAGGAAGAACTCGCGAGAGGAAAGGTCTACAATTACGGCACCGTGGACTTTCCCGCGGAAGAAGCGCCGGGCTTCAGCGTGTTTGCCAGGGATGCTTCCGGCACCTTTACCACACGTACTCGAGCTATGGCCGCGGCCTCGAGGAACTTCTTGGGGTCTACTTTTTCCTTGATCGCGTCCCCAAGGGGCGAGATGAAGCCGAAGTGAAGCCGCATCCTATGGGCTGGGTGCGCCATCGCGACAAATACCCGCAGCCGGAAACGGCCAAGTCCACGCAGCCGGCGCTCGCCGCTGCGGCCAAGGCTGACGCTGGCTGCTGCCACGGGGAGAAACATTAAGTTGCCTCAGTGCCTTTTGAAGGCGCGTTTCTTTCTCGGAACGCGCCTTTGATGTGAGTCGGTCGAAGTAATCAATTCCAAAACGCTTAAGGAGCGCCCTATGTCCAAGCAAGAAGAAGCAGCATTGATCCTCCGGTTGTACGAACTGCGCCGCGAACTGGTGATGCGTGAAGCACGGAACTGGTACTGGCGCGAATTCAACCCGGAATCCTTTGCCGATTTCACCGCCACACTATTCGGCGAGCACACTGGCCATTTGCGCATGGTTATCAGTTATTGGGATATGGCCGCCGCGTTGGTCAACACCGGCGCCATCAGCCTGGAACTCTTCAACGAGAGCAATGGGGAACACATTGGCGTCTTTTCGAAGATCGAGCCGTTCATTGGGGACATGCGCGCGAAGTTCGGGGCGCAGTTTGCCGCGAATTTCGAGAAACTGATTGACGCGACACCCGATGGCCGCAAGCGTGTCGCGCAGTCCCGTGAAATGATGAAAGCCATCCGCGCGCAAATGGCCCAGACTGCTCCGAGACAGCAGGCCAAGACGGCGTAAGCCGGCCCCCCGGCGCCGGGAAATAACGCCCGGCTTCTCAACCCATCCGTGTCCCACAGGGCCGCGGATGGGTTTTGCTTTTTGCTGCAAAACGAACCGAAGGGGAAGTGTGGGCCTGGCTAAAGGCAAGGCTATCGCAGCAGGCGCTTCATGAGACGGTCGAGAAGGATGCGGTCTTGCGGACCCATCTTCATGAATTCGATGCCCATGCCCCTGCCTGGAAAGACGTTGCGAACGATGCCATCGGTGCGCACGCTGCCGCCGGGAACCTCGAAAACCATGCGCAAGCTGGTGCCGACGGCCGGAGGGTTTTGTACGCCCAGGAAGACCCCACCCATGCCCAGCGTCTGCACACGGGAGATCTGCTGGTCGCCGCCGCCGTACCACGCCGCGAACATGCCCTGTGGCAAGGTGATGCGCTCATAGCGGCGCGTGGTGGCACCGGCGAAGGGTTGGGTCGCCATAATACGGAGGAATGATAGCCAGTGTGAGCGCAGGGGGGATATAGAACGAAAGTCCCTCCGCGGAGGTACGTCTGGTCAGTCGATCAGGCCGTGGGCACCGTCCCGATCGAGGAAAAAGCAGCAACCCTGCGTCGATGGGCGGAGAGTTCCATTGCAGGAGAGAGTCTGGCCGGGTGGCGAAGCGCAGAAGCGCGAACCCGACGAGGATGCTTAGGGCAAGGCAGGACTTTCTGGCTGGATGCCCGATTGTCGTGTTGCACGGAAATATGGATTAGGTCACTCTCCAGGCCGGAGGCAAGGCGCATCTTCGAATTGCGGCGACGGCGGGTGCGGCGGCGTTCGCCCAGCGTCCACTGAAAAAGGAAGAAAATCAAAACGTCGCAGCCCAGAATGCAGAGGGCCAGAAACACTGTAAAACCCATCGTTGCAATACCACCTTCGCCAGCAGAATGGTAACGGGTGCCGACAGCTTGAGAATATTGAGCGGACGGGTGGAAAGTCCTTAAACGTTTATGAGGAAGTTGTTAGGACGGAATACGGGCAGTGGCCCGCTGAGTGACCAGCGCAAGGCGTTCGGCATGAGTCATGGGCTGCCAGGGAACCAGTTTTTCGGCCAGCACGTCCATTCGCCGCAGCAGGGTCAATTCCAGAAATAGTCCGAGAAAATCGAGATCGCGGAAGACCAAAGACTGGGAACTCCGCATCCGTTCGCTTAGCCTGTCGAAATGCGCGGGCATTTCTGTCCAGTGCAGGCTGGAGCGATGGTGATGACAGAGGTGGTAACCCTCGTTCATGAAGTTGACTTCGTCCATCACGGTGACTGTGTTTGTGAAGTAGTCTTCGACGTGCTCCGGGTCGCAAAAAGCATGCTGCACCCAGGCGGTGATGGCGTTGATCAGGTTCATCGAAAGAATCGGAACCAGCACATACAGGATGCCGATCTGCCAGTTGTAGAGAAAAATCGCCGCGAAATAAATGTAGTAGCGGAACATCCCTGACAACATGCGCTTGCGGTTCTTATCGTCGCCCTTGCGCCTGAAATAGGCATAGGGCGCAATTCCCAGCACCGTCAGCATGTTTTCCGCCATGTACCAGAGGAAATCCACGCGGCTGGTGCGGTCGTAAGCCATCGTGGCCCGCGTGTCGTCCAGGCCGGCGTTTTCCTTGTGATGTACGCAGACGTGCGCGGTGCGCCCCAGCTCCGGAATGTTTCCGTAGAAATAGCCGAGGAAAAATTCCAGATAACGCCCGAAGAGCTTGTCGTATTTCGGCGCGAAAAAGCCGTGCGGCCGGTGCGCTTCCAGATGGCTGGCGCTGAACATGCGGATGAACCGCTGGAACTTCACGCCATAGAGCGCCAGGTAGAACCCGGCGACAAGAAGGAGCCGGGGTTTCCCCAGAAAAAGCTGTGCGGCGAAGATCGGTACCACCGTAACCGTAAGCGAAACCATGAGACGCAGCGCCGGAAGGTCTCGTGGGTCCCGCAGCACGGCGGGAGCAATGCGCGCGAGCGCGCGATCATAGGCCTGCGAAAAGAAATTGTAGGCGGCGTGGAAGGGGGGGACTTTTTCGAGAATGCGCGCAATTCCATAAGCGCCAAAGGAAAGAACCGCGACCGGCAAAACTCCAACGATGCAGGCAATCGCGATGAAAAGTTGCCAGCAACGAGTGAGGACCAGCAATTTTGGTTTGGCGCCGGCCTGCAGCGCCAAAGTTGCCCCGCCTGACACGGGAGTTCCAGCCGCCATGAAAGCACCGTCCGCGCGGATTAGAGCGATGCGGATGCAAGTGCATGTTAGGACGCGCGGCAAAGGCAAGTCAATAAGTACAGCTGACAGCTCACAGCGGACAGTCAACAGCGACGCGACACGCTGCGGAGTGGAAATGTGCGGCGCGTGTGAGTAGACTTCCGGCATCGGATGTGGAGGCTACGCGATGGGTGCAACAGGGACTTTGGTGGAAGACGGGGCGCGCGTTGCCCAAGATGAGAACGGGGCGGAGCACTTTGATGTGGTGATTGTGGGCGCTGGCCTGTCTGGAATCGGCGCAGCGTATCACATGCAAAAGGCCTTTCCTAAGAAGAACTACGTGATTCTGGAAGGGCGCAAAGCCATGGGCGGCACCTGGGATCTGTTCCGCTACCCCGGCATTCGCTCGGACTCGGACATGTACACGCTCGGCTACCGCTTCCGCCCCTGGAAAGAGGCCAAGGCCATCGCGGATGGCCCATCCATTCTGAAATACATTCGCGAAACCGCACAGGATTTCGGGATCGACCGGAAGATTCGGTATGAGCGCCGCGCGAAACGCGCGCTGTGGTCCACCGAAGACGCGAAGTGGACCCTGGAAGTAGAAGGGCCGGAAGGGCAGCGCTCGGTCGTAACTTGTGATTTCCTCTATATGTGCAGCGGCTATTACGATTACGCGGCGGGCTATATGCCGGGCTGGCCGGGGATGGAGAGGTTCCGCGGCGCGATTGTGCATCCGCAAAAGTGGCCCGAAGATTTGGACTACACCGGGAAGCGCGTGGTGGTAATCGGCAGCGGCGCGACGGCGGTGACGCTTGTTCCGGCGATGACCGACAAGGCCGAACACGTGGTGATGCTGCAGCGCTCGCCCACCTACGTGCTGGCGCTCCCCGCCAAAGACATGGTGGCGGAATGGCTGCGCGGCAAAGTGCCGGCGCGGCTTGCCTACATGATCGTGCGCTGGAAAAACGTATTTATCGGCATGTATCTCTACCAGCAGTCGCGCAAGAATCCAGAGAAGATCAAGAAATGGATCTTCGGGCTGGCGAAAAGGGCGCTGGGGCCGGACTTCGACGTCGCCAGGCATTTCAACCCGCGCTACAACCCCTGGGACCAGCGGCTGTGCTTTGTGCCCGATGAGGATCTGTTCCGCGCGATCCGCAGCGGCAAGGCCTCGGTGGTCACCGACGAAATCGAAACGTTCACCGAAACCGGACTAAAGCTCAAGTCCGGGCAAGAACTGCCGGCGGACATCATTGTGACCGCAACAGGCCTGAAGGTGCAGCTGATGGGCGGCATGGAAGTCTGGGTGGACGGCAAGCAAATCAAGTTCCCGCAAACGCTGGCTTACAAGGGAATGATGTATAACGACGTGCCGAATCTCGTTTCCACATTCGGGTATACCAATGCTTCCTGGACGCTGAAGGCGGATTTGACCGCGGAGTATGTCTGCCGCCTGCTGAAACACATGGAAGCGGGGCACTACGACGTGTGCACGCCGCGGAAGCACGAAGAAGACATCCAGGAAGAGCCGGCCATCGATTTCAGCTCCGGTTACATTCAGCGGGCGATGGACGTGCTGCCCAAACAAGGATCGAAACGCCCGTGGCGGCTGCACCAGAATTACGCGCTGGACCTGCTGGAGTTCCGGTATTCGAATGTGGATGACGGCACGATGGAGTTTTCGCGCATAAAGAAAATGGCGGAAGCGCGGTGATGACGATCCTGCTTTGGGCGCTGGGGGCTACGGCCGCCGTTGTTGCGGGGCTTGTTGCCTTTTCGGCGTGTACGGCGTGGCGGGTGGAAAAAGCGTTGCCACCGCGTGGGCAATTCGTCGACGTGCCTGGCGCGCGGATTCACTATTGGGAAAAGGGTGCGGGGCCGGCGATTGTGATGGTCCACGGACTCGGCGGGCAAAGCGGCAACTTCGCATTTGGCGTGGTCGAGCAGTTGATGAACGAGTTTCGCGTAATCGTGATTGACCGTCCTGGCGCGGGCTATTCGACCCGCGAGAGCGATGCATCGGCAGCGCTGAAGGGGCAGGCAAAGTTCGTCGCGGATTTCATTAAGGCCCTGGGCCTGGAACGTCCATTGCTGGTGGGGCATTCGCTCGGCGGCGCCATTTCTCTTGCCGTGGCACTTGAATTTCCGGACACGATTGGCGGACTGGCCCTGGTGGCACCGCTCACGCATCTGCCCCCACAAACGCCGGAGATGTTCCGCCCGCTGGATATACCCACGAGCGCGGTTCGCTGGATCGTCTCGTGGACTCTGGGAGTGCCGATCGGCATTCTTCGAGGGCCCGGCATTGTGAAGCGGATTTTCGCTCCGGAATCCGTGCCCAAGGAGTTCGCCACGCGCGGCGGCGGGCTGCTGAGCCTGCGCCCGTGGAATTTCTACAACGTCTCAACGGATTTGGTGGCTGCCTCCCCGGGATTGCCCGGCCTGGTGGAACGCTACCCGACCTTGCGTGTGCCAGTTGGAATTTTGTATGGCACCAGCGATGAGGTTCTGGATTACCGCGAACACGGCGAATCCATGCAGAAGAAAGTCCCTGGGCTGCAACTCAAGCTCGTGGAGGGCGGCCACATGCTGCCGGTTACGCGGCCGGAAGTGAGCGCCCAATTTATACGTGAGCAAGCGCGGGCGGAACATGCGCGCTCCGCGAGTCAAAACTAAAAAGAGGTCACGCTCAAATGGGGAACGCGGCATGAGTATCGAGAAGGATCTCGAAAAAATAGCGCTGCAGGAGAAGCGGCTGCAATTCGCATCATTTGACGCGGAAACAGCCTGGGCGATCGGGTCCGCGCTAAAAACCGCGGCCAAAGAACGTCAGGCAGCCATTGCGATCGACATTCAGATGAACGGGCACAGCCTTTTCTCTTTTGCCATGCAGGGCACCACTCCCGATAACCAGGAATGGATACGCCGCAAGAGAAATCTGGTCCAGCGTTATCACCGGAGTTCTTACGCGATCGGCCTGAAGCTTGAACGCGAAAAAACCACGTTGCACGAGAAACTGCATTTGGACCCGAGAGATTATGCGACGCATGGCGGTTGCTTCCCAATCCTTCTCGAAGGAACAGGCTGCGTGGGAACCATCACCGTTTCCGGCTTGCCCCAGCGAGAGGATCACAACCTTGTCGTGAGCGTGCTGCAAGACTACTTGGGCTTGACTGCAGAAGATCTGGCTCTGGATGCACTGGCTGCCCAGCAGGCAGTTGGAGGCTAAATAATCAGGATGGGCTTCCGCTGCTTTTGTCGAACATTCATCGTGTGCGGCCCGGCATCTGCGGCGGTGGAGGAGTAACGTCCGGCGGGGTGGAAACGGCGTTCGCGGTGACCATCGCGTCGCGGAACTGATTGAAGAGATCATTGATCGTGCCGGGCGAGTGCGGAACCAGCACGGTGTTCGTGCGATCGTTCGCCGCCACATCCTTTAACGTGTCGAAATACTGCGTGATCAGAACAAGGTGCATCACGTCCTGCGCCGTGGCTCCGGCAACCGCTTTCGAGAAATCTTCAATGGAATCTTTCAGGCCCGCGATGATGGCTCTGCGCTGATTGGCTATACCTTCGCCTTGCAGGCGCTTCGATTCGGCTTCCGCCTCGGCTTGTTTTACCAGTAACAACTTGTTGGTTTCCGCGCGAGAAACGGTGGCTTCGCGTTCCCGGGCCGCCGCATTGATGTCGTTCATCGCCGCTTTTACCTTCGGGTCTGGCACGATATCGGAAATCAGCACTTTCACGATCGTATAGCCGTATTCGCGCATCGATGCGTCCAGCGAATCGCGCAAATCTTTCGCGATATCCGCCTGATTGATGAACGTATCGTCCAGCTTCATTTTTGGCACGTGGCCCAGCACCATGTTGTAGACCATGGATTCGATCTGCTTCACCGGATCGGAAAGCTTGTAGAACGCGGATTCCGCTCCTTCGGGTATCACTTTGTACTGGATGGACACCGGAATCTGCACGAAAACGTTGTCCTGCGTCTTGGTTTCCACCTGCACGTCGAATTGCAGCACTTTCATGCTCATGCGCCGCACGACAATTTCAATAAACGGCGTCTTCCAATTGAGACCCGGGCCCGCGACGCGCGCAAATTTCCCCAGACGCTGGACGATTGCGACTTCGGCGGTCTGCACCGTAAAAAACGAACCGATCACCGCGCCGAAGAACAGCAGCAGGAAAATCACACCAAAAACGGTGAAAGCAGAAGAGAGGTCCATGGAAGTCTCCTTGAACGGTTAAGAAAAGTGTAGGGGAGAAGCCTGCCGGGAAGGATGAAAAGCCACTTCAGTTGCGGGGAGAGTAACGCCGTTGTGATCAGCCTTTACCGGCTGGGCGGGGTAGATTCGGTTTGATCCCGGAATGGGCGCTGCCCCAGTTGCAAAGAGATTCCATCATTGGAACGAGTTTTTCGCCTTCGGCGTTGAGCGAATAGGTAACCTGCGGCGGGCTCGTGTTGGTGGAAGTGCGCGTCAGCACGCCGTCGCGCTCGAGTTGCCGAAGTTGATCGGTGAGAACTTTTTCGGAGACGGAGCGCAGTTTCCTCCGCAATTCCGCGAAACGGCGCGGACCGAAGGAGAGATGCCAGAGGATCTGAACCTTCCATTTGCCGGACATGAGGTTAATGGTGGCCTGCACAGGACATCCGTGATGGTCTTTCATGCGCACATGGTAGCTCACACCGTGGCGGTTCGCGCAAGCTAGCCAATCGGGCAGGCGGGCCTTACAAAAAAGTAGGTACTTCTCGAGCCGCTCGCACCGCTGTAGCATGCGATAGAAAATTCCGGGCCGCACCACGAGTTACCCACCGCGCCGCAAGTGTCCGCCCACAAAGGAAACGAGCATGATTCTTGTTACTGGAGCTTCGGGAAGCGTTGGCCGCGAAGTGCTGCTGGCGGTAATGAAAACGGGCAAGCCCGTGAAAGCCATGTATCGGGGCGCGGAAGACTCGCGCAATGCGCCGTCGGGTATCGCGACGGTGATCGCGGATTTCGCCGATAAAGAGTCTTTGCGAAAGGCGCTGCAAGGCATTGAGACCGCGTTTCTGGTGTGTTCGCCGATTCCGCAATTGGTGGAGCTGGAGAGCAATGTCATTGAAGTGGCGATGCAGACCGGAGTTCGCCACATCGTCCTGAATTCGGCGTTGGGAGCCGGAGATTATCCCAAATCCTTCCCTTTGTGGCATCGCCAGGTTGAAGACAAACTCAAAGCCTCCGGATTGCGCCATACCATTTTGCGACCGAACACGTTCATGCAGAACATCGTGGCTTACAGCTCCTCCAGTATCCGCGCACAAGGCGCGTTTTATTCCGCAATGGGTGACGCGAAACTCAGCTTCATTGATGTCCGCGACATCGCCGAGGCAACCGCGAAGATTCTTGGGAATCCCTCGGTGCACTCGGGAAAGATTTACGAACTTAATGGACCGGAAGCGTTGAATTACTCGGAAGTGGCGGCGCTGATCTCCGAGGCAGCCGGACGGCCTGTGCAGTTCGTGAACATTCCGGAAGAGTCGCAACGGAAAGCGATGCTGGACCTCGGCATGCCGCAATGGCAAGTCGACGCGCTGCTCGACTTGCAGCGTTATTACACCGTCGATAAAAAAGGTGCGCAGATCACGCCGGTGCTGGAGCAGTTGCTGGGGCACGCACCTACCAGACTCGAACAGTACTTGCGCGAGAACAAGGAAGCGTTCCGCGAGCAAGCAGCGGGGGCATGAAGTATTTGGAAATATCAGGTTCGGAAAGGATAAGAAAGATGGCGACGACGCAAACTGCCGGTGGAGCGAATCCGAAGACAGGTATGACGCACCAAGAAATGCGGAAATTTGTGCGCGACCATTTTGAGGAATTTGTAAACCGGAAGAACCTTGAGATCGGTAACCTGAATTTTGCGGCGGATTTTGTGGATCATGGCACAGATGTTCCGCCGGGCTTGCCGCCGGGGCCGGCCGGCGCGATCGCCTACGTCGGTGGGGCGTACAAGAAATTTCCGGACATTCATGTGGAGATTCTGGACTTGATCGCCGAAGACGACCGGGTAGTCGTAAGGAACCGTTGGACGGGCACCGAAGCCGCCAGTGGAAAGAAGTTCGAATTCTCGGGCATCGTGATCTGGCGCATCGCCCACCGGCAACTGGTGGAACGCTGGGCGTATCTGACGCCGCCGAAGGCCCTCGCGGACTAAACCAGCCGTGACCAATGAAAAAGCGCCGGAGGTGTTTCGCACCTGCGGCGCTATTTTTCTTTCCTAGATCCATCCCTTGCGGGCTGGGCATTAACGGTATCGATGCGTTAGGTGCTGCCTAGCCCTGCCAGGGTTCGTCAGCGCTGCCACCGTAGATCGATGGGCATTTGGAGCCCATCGGGCGGAGATAGGTCGCCAGTTGCCCGCGATGGTGAATCGAGTGGTTGTTCACAAAGGAAAGGTAGAAGACGACGGGCATGTTGAAAGCTCCGTAGAAGTCCACGGGCGTACAGAGTTGCTCGGGCGTCATGGCCTGCACCCGGGCGATGGCGCGGCGGAAATTGCTGTCGTACCAGTTGACCAGTTCGGCCACGGTCTTGGGCTCATCCTTGAAGCGCGGCACCATTTCAAATTTGTGGTCCGCAACCTCGTCGGTCATCTGGACGTCGCAGGCCGCAAGGTGCCACGCAAGTTCCCAGGTGGAGCGGGCTTTGGGGTCGGGGCGGTAGTCCCGCTTGGCATCGGGGATCGCCGCCAGGACTTTCTTGGTACTTTCCATTTCACGCGCCAGGCCTTGTAACATCACTTCGCGTAGGCCAGCGGCGAATTCGGGAGAAGTACCAGGTTGAGGCGCAGACATAAGTTGACTCCTTGCGATTAGAATTTGCAGAGGACTAGCGGGGACTGCATATTACACCCATTTGGACGCGGACGGGTAGGTCGAAGTAAGCCTGCGGATTGCGGTGTAGGGGCGGCTTTACGCCGCCTTCTTTTTGTGTTTTCGACGAAAACCCGTAGGGGGAGGAAGAGCGAATAGCACAGCCAGGAATGGCCGAGCTACAGCGTCCCCCGCAAGCCGAGCACGTCAGCCTGTTCGCGCAGAGCGTTGATGCAAAAGGTGATGTGTTCTTCCAGCGTGACCCCCAACTCTTCGGCTCCCTTGATGACGTCCTCTCGTGAAACGCCGCGGGCAAAGGCCTTGTCTTTCATCCTCTTTTTAACCGAGCTGGCTTCCAGATCGAGGATACTCTTCGACGGCCGGATATAAGCGCAGGCGGTGAGGAAGCCGGCGAGCTCGTCGCAGGCGAAAAGGGTGTGCTCCAGTGGTGTTTGCCGCGGGTAAGGGCAGTAGTCGGCATGCGAAAGGATGGCGCGGATGATTTCCTCGGAGTAGCCGCGCTCGCGCAGGATCTTGGCGCCTTCGGCTGGATGCTCGCGGTCCGGGGCATGGTCGGAGTTGGGCCAGCGCTCGTAGTCGAAATCGTGCAGCAGCGCCGTAATGCCCCAAAGCTCCTCGTCCGCCCCGTTCTTCCGGGCGTAGGCGCGGACGCAGGCCTCGACCGCCAGCATGTGCTTGCGCAGGGATTCGGATTGCGTGTATTCACAGACGAGTTTCCAGGCGTCTTCGCGGGTCGGCATTCGCGGCTCCTTGAAAAGAAAAGAGTGTAGCAGGTTGGCTCCGGGCCGCCGAATACCGGGGCAAAGAGTTGTTCGGGGGGACGCAGTGGGGGCGCAAAAAGGGCGAGCCGGTTCCCCATGCTCTAAAAAGTGTCTGTCGGCGGAGATAATGTGCGGAATTGGAAATAGGGGCGAAGAGGAAACAAAAGCACAAGATGTAGTTGTGCTTCCACGCGAATGCCACTACGGGCTGAAGAAACACCTTCGCCCCGTCCGGCCGTACAGGCGAAAACAGGGCGGAAACACAGGCAATTCCGGGCGTTTCCCTTCAAAAAAATTGAAAAATACTCTTGACAGGAAAAGGCACTTCGAGCGACACTCCCCTCGCGCCAGTAACTGCCTTCCCCCAAGAACGCTCCGACGTTCCTTCCTATCCGCACGCCGGAATAAAAAGACAAGTCAACGAGGAGTGCCGGTGTCCGCACAAATGGATAAACAGGCCACGATGAATTCTTTGGAGATGGATCGCGAAGTGATTCGCTGCAAGACTTGCGGCCTTGTGCAGTATCGCACGCGCACCGGCAACTGCCGGAGGTGCGTCCGCGCGCTGCCCCAGCGGATGGAGTATCTGATTCCGCAGGAGGCACCGCAAGAAGAGGCCGTTCCCGAAGCCATTGCGCCGAAGTTTGCGAATCAGGAGACGGTCGAGAACATCGGCCAACGGATTCGCCAGCTTCGCGAGTCGCGCGGGATGACGCAGAGCCAGCTGCAATCGAAGTCCAAGGTTAGCCGCTCGTACCTCTCGCGCATCGAGAGCGGCCAGATGACCCCTAGCCTCGGCACGCTCGAAAAGATTTCCGAGGCGCTCAATGTCGGCCTGAACCGCTTCTTCATCCCCGAATCGGATGGCGAAGCACTGCTGGAGGATCCGTTCATCCAGGGGCTGCGCCCGTTCCTGCGGCAGCTTGACTGGGAACAGTGGCAGTCCATTCTCAAGAGGCTCCAGGCGATCAGCGATCACGTGAACGCAGCGCCGATCACTCTCCGCCCTATCGGTAACCCGGCACGGCTGCCGCAGCCCGCGCCGGCGAATGGCAACGGGCAGCACGGGCACATCGGTCACGCAAGCCATTCGAATGGGCTGATTCCCGCGCAAGCCCATGGTCAGCCGCAGGGTTATCCGCTGCGGAGGCCCGGAATGCCGGTGTTTCAACGTCCGCTGGCAAGGTAGAACAGATTTCAGAGGGTGGGAAAAAAGAAACGGCGTGCCGGAAGTTCCGGGACGCCGTTTTGATTTGCGGATGTCTAGCGCCCCGAAGATTCGCTGCGGATCTGGCTGCGCCTCCAAGCTCCAATACTATTCGCGAACCACAGCGACTTTGGACGCCGGGACTTCGAGGCGGTGGAGTTTGTGATTCGAGTCGAGGTAGAGATCGATCTCCAGATCTGTCGTGGTGACTTTGAGGAGCTCGAACGATTTTCCATCGGCAGTCGCCGAACCTGCCGAATTCACCGTAATCGTTCCGGGCGTCAGTTGCTGGGGAATGAGCACCGAAAACGACTGCGCGCCATGCTTCGACCAGTCGTAGAGATGCGCCAGGATTTCGTACTGGTGGTACAGGTTGTTGTCCAGGACCAAGATGAGGGGAGAGCCGAAGGAATTTTCCTGTGTAAAAGAATGCGCGCCCTGCACTTGCAGGGTGGTCTTGGCGACGCCGTTGACGAAGTCTACATGAGCGGAATTGGCTTTGTCGGTTTGTGATGTCCAGTCGTAGCTCACCGGGATTCCGTCCGCCTGCAGCGTGAGATTCCCTGTAACTTTGGCGGATTGACCGTTGGGAGTCTGCAGTGTGGTTGAGCCCTTCGCAACCCACCCCGGGCCGGACGATTGGATTTCGAACTCTTCGCGACCGATTGATTTGCCGTCCAGCAGGATATTGAGCTTCCCTTTGTCGGGCAAAAGTGCGGAAGGTTTCTTGTCGCCCGCCACGGCCAGATGAACCAGAGCCACCGCAATGACAAAGAACGCGGCATGGCGAATCACTCGGTTTGATGAACGGCTGCGTTTGAACATACTTCCCCCTCAGGACTGCGGTTTCTCCAATTCCAGGTGCGAATCCAAGTCCGCGGTGGGCACACCGGGAATATTGCGGCGCAATATCTCGGCCACGACGACGGCGGCGTCATCGGAGCTGTCCACGCGAAAATCGGCCAACTGGTAGGAAGGAACGCGTTGCGCATAAAGCGCCCGGAAACTGGCCTCATCGCGAAAGAGCGGCCGGCCGGTCATCGTCATGCAGCGAGAGAGAAGCACTTCCATCCGCGCATCGAGCCAAATCACCGGGACCCCCGCGTTGCGCAGGAATTCCGGCGCACCGGATTGTGCGTACGTCCCGCCTCCAAGCGCCAGGATCGTGGGCTCTTTCATTTCCACGGCCCGCCCCAACGCCGCGCGCAGCTGATCGGCTTCCAGTTGTCGAAAAGCCGGCTCGCTGTGTCTTTCAAAAAATTGCGGAATCGTGATTCCCGCGGCCGATTCGATGCGCTCGTCGAGATCCACAAAGCGCCAGCCAAGTTGCCGGGCCAGGCGTGCGCCAACAGTGCTTTTGCCGGAGCCCATAAATCCGGCCAGGCACAGGATAGGAGTGCGGGAAAGTGTCACGGTTAATGGCAGGCAGAGAATCCTCGCCCACTTAAGGATACTTCGAGTGCGGAAGAAGAGGGAAATTTCAGAGAAATGGTTCCAGAAAGCTCAACGGCCGAAGAGTCAGTCGCGCTTCAGGATGCGAATCGTTCCGCTGTACGTGGAGATTTCCACCTTCGCAAAGCCCAAGCCCACGGTGCGGTTCAAATAGTGTGCGAATTTGTTTCCGTGGCGCGTGGTGTGTTGTTCGGGCTGCATGAACTGCGCCGCCTGATTGTCGATCGTGCCGGAGTACGTCCGGGTCTGCAGATCGAACGAATCATTGCCGGAAAAACGGACTTCTACAAGTCCCTTGCCGCTCTTCATCGTGTAAATACCGGTGCGCGTAAAATCCCCGTCATAAAGAATGTTGCCGGACGTGGTTACCAGGCTCACGTTGGTAAACTGCGGCTGAAAAAGCTGCGCGCTCCCGCTCACCGAACTGAATTCCAGCTTGCCGGAGCACATGGTGCAAACCAGCGAACCACCCGTGGTCTTCACGATGATGAAGCCGGAAACTTCCTTAAGGTGCACATCCCCCGCGATGCTTTCCAGTTTCATATCGCCGGTGACCTGCTCAACGTAGATCAGCCCGGTCTGAGTTCTTAGCTGGAGCTCGGTGTGCTCGGGCACGGTCAACTGAAAGTTGGCTTCCACTTCGTGAGGTTGCGCATTGTTTGCGCTGGAAGTCGGATTGGCGTCGATCTCAATGCGGTCGCCCACCTGCTCCATATCAATGTCCACGCGATCCTTGACGGTCGTGCTTGTGACGACGATCTCAGAACTCTTCCAGGATTTCACTTCAATGCGGCCGTTGACCACGTTTTGCAGAACCACGATCGGGCGGCCTTGCACCGTGAAGTGGCGCTCCTGATGTTCGGGAGCATCGGCAGCGGCACGCAGCGCCGTTGGCGCGACACACAGCATCAGCCCTGCGCTCAAAATACCTAACGTATGGCGAGTCTTCATTTGGGGCACCATCTTAGTGTTCGCTCCTGCCGTTTTCCATCATCGCGGCGAGTAAATCCGCTTTTTGCTGATAGGCCATATTGAGGTATTCCCGGGCCAATTCATCCCGGGGATTTTGCCTCAAATGGCGTTCGCACTCCGCAATAAATTGATTCAGTGTGCGCAGGTTCTGGCGGAAGGACGCATCCACCCGCGCATTGCTCCCGGCAAGTTGCATATCCGGCAAGGTAGTTTCGGCCTGCGCCAGCGTTGTGGATGCGGTTTCCGTTGGAGAAGGCGCAAGTTGGCGAGTACGAGAAGGCGGGTGAGTGGTCGCATGGGGGTTGTCTACAACCGCCCGGGGCACGGGAGTCAGACTTGCCGGCGGCACTGGGGCCGGGACCTTAGCCTGTTGCTGTGGATTCTGTGCTTCCGCAGGCCGCCCGGCGAAGCGTTGGTCCGTGGGTGTCCTGTGCGTGAAAAGGATAGCTCCAGCAATCAGAAGCACGCCAAGAGCGGCCGCTGCGAGGGATCGAATCTGAAATGCAGCGCGAAGCGACTCCCACCACGGCGCAACCTGCGGCGCTTCGATGGGTTCCTTAATTAGCCCCTCCGCTTCCAGTTGCGCGCGAAGCGAAGTCCAAACGCGAGCGGGAGGCTCAATTTCTGAGGGGAGTGTCGAGGCTACGGCCACAATGGAATGAAGGTCGGCCAAGAGACCCTGGCAATTGGCGCATTCCGCCAGATGCTCGCGGGCTTCCGCGGAAAGCGTGCCGAGCCCTTCCGTTTCAAAAACAAGTTCGAGATCTTTACACTGCATACCGCAAACTCCCGAGAGGTCTGCGCTGGGCGGCTTCCTCTGGAAACTTCTGCTGCCAAACTCGTGCACCGGAGGTTTGAGGTGTTTCCCTCATTCTAACCTACTCCGGCGAACCCGATTGCGTTTTCGCGGCCTTGCGCTCCTCGCGGGCCTGCTCGCGAATCTCTTCTTGGAGCAACTCGCGCAACCGCGTCCGGGCTTTGTGCAACTGCGACTTCGAATTCCCCACCGAACATCCCATGATGTCCGCAATCTCGTTGTGCTCGTAGCCCTGCACGTCGTGCAGCACAAACACCGTCCGGTAACCGGGAGGCAATTTCTCAATCGACCGCTCCAGGTTTACGCGGTCCACAGCGCCGGAAAGCCGCAAGTCCGGGGCGCCGACGTCGCGCTTGGGTCCGCTGTTCTCGGCATCCGGCTCCATGGTCTCTTCCAAGGAGTCGGTTGGCAGCGACTTCTTCCGGAGGCGCATCAATACCACGTTCACCGTCATGCGGTGCAGCCAGGTGGAAAAAGCCGATTCTCCCCGGAAGGTGCCGATTTTCCGGTAAAGCTGGAGGAAGGCCTCCTGCATTAAGTCCTCTGCATCTGCAGGATTGCCGACCATCCGAAGGCACAAGGCGTAGACCCGCCGGGTATGGAGCTGGTAAAGGAACTCAAAGGCGGCGGCATTCCCGGCCTGGGCCAGACGGATAGCCTCCGCTTCGGTCCACGCTACCGGTTGTAGTGGTCGTTGACGGGCCAACTGTCCGTTTACAGCGCCAGATCCATTACTAGAACGGATGCGCCGAATTGCTCCTAAAGTTGTCCCTGGGATAGCGGCAGAGGCGCACATATGGTCCTATAGATAGGCTGAGGCCCCTCATAGGTTGTATGCCTTAATCCCTGAATATCCCAAAGAGTCAGCGGCTATTGTCCCTTGAGCAAGGCTATCCGTCTATGGGCAAGATGCCGTTTGGCGGTCAGGGCCCTGGGTAGGGAGGAGACCGGCTGCTCCTGCAGCGATAGGGCGAATTCGGAGAGTTGCTCGGCGGGGAGCGCGTGGAGGAAACACTTCATCAGGACGACGGATTCCCGGAGGCAAGTATTAAGGTCATAATGCGAGGAATCCAAGGCGTCCCATGCTTGATCGGGCATGGTAGTGCTGGAGTCTTGTAAGTCGGAGACCGCGCCCGAAAAGACCTTTTCCAGATCGGTCACCAGATCTATCAGCGTGGTGATCTTGTGCACAAACTGGGAACGCCGGCTGAGGATCACCCGGCAGCAAAGGCTGCTGAAACTTGCTGCTCGCCGGTTTGCCGCGAGCTGGAAGTTATCGGGATCAAGCGGGCTTACACTTGGCGTGATCCGGAAATGCTTTGCATGTGCCAGCATCGCGCGCAGGAGTATCTGGACATTGCCGCCGAGGCGATGGCACAGGGAGGGAGCCAAGGAGAGGGCGCTATAGGCCCTGTTGAGGTGCCCGCAACGATGCAGTCCGATAGCTTCATCGAGATTCACACTGAAAATGGAGTAGGAAGTTTCCAGCAGCCGAAGCGTGTGCAGATAAGTGATCGATTTGTCCGGGGGAAGCGGTAGTCTCCAATCTTGTAATACCGAAGTGCCGGCAGTAAGAGGGGTCCCTTTTATGCTGGGCACGAAAGACCTCCTGTAAGACAAAGAAAAAGTCCGAGGGAATATATCATAAGTTTTACGCTTAAATAATATTTAATTTAATGCATCAGTTTGGAACATCAAGAAACCCGGATTCCAACAGCGATTCCTTGCCGTACTCTCCCATCGGCCTTTATACTTCTGAAGCAGCAATGGGGAAGGAAAGTCCATTTTGGAATTCGAACCGCGCGACCAATTTGAGCAACGACAAAAGAAGCTGGAGGCCATCCAAGCCCTTGGATTTGAGGCATTTCCACGCGAATTCCGCTGGAGCCACACAGCCGCCGAGTTGCTACGCCTGTATGGCGAGGCACCGGCCTCCGATTTGGAAGCCAGCAAGCCAGAGGTTCGCGTCGCGGGGCGCATTGTCTCCTTCCGGCTGATGGGCAAGGCCGGTTTTGCGCACCTCCAGGGGGCGGGCAAACGCATTCAGGTCTACGTGAAGAAGGATGTGGTGGGAGAGAAAGGGTTTCAACTTTTTCAACTGCTGGATTTGGGCGACCACGTGGGAGTGCGCGGTCGAATGTTCCGGACAAAGACGGGAGAGCTTTCCGTCTGGGTGGAAGAGCTCTTTTTCTTGTCCAAGGCGCTGTTGCCGCTGCCGGAGAAATGGCACGGGCTCGCGGACGTTGAGCTGCGCTACCGCCAAAGGTATCTGGATTTGATTGCCACCGAGAAATCCCGCGAAGTATTCGAAACGCGCGCCAGGATCGTGAAGGAGTTGCGCAAGATCTTCGAGGCGCGCGGCTACATCGAAGTCGAAACGCCCATGATGCACCCGATTGCGGGCGGCGCGGCGGCTCGGCCATTCGTGACGCATCACAATACACTCGACATTGACCTCTATTTGCGGATTGCTCCGGAGCTGTATCTGAAGCGCCTTACGGTCGGCGGCTTCGACCGCGTCTTTGAGATCAACCGCAACTTTCGCAACGAGGGCATTTCCACGCAACACAACCCTGAGTTCACCATGCTCGAGTTTTACGAGGCCTACAGCAATTACCGCGAACTGATGACGCTTAACGAGCAGTTGTTCCGGCAGCTTGCGTTGACCATCACCGGCTCAACCACGGTGAAATACGGTGACGTCGAGCTCGACTTCAACAAGATGGAGCGCCTTTCCATGCGCGAAGCCATCGTGAAGTATTGGCCGGCAGGCGCCGGCCCGGCCCCCGCGATCGAGGAACTCGCTGCGCCCGGTGGGGCACAGAAGGCCACGGAGCGTTACAACGTCTGGGCGAAAGCCAACCACGCCGAATATGCGGCGGCAAAAGGCAAACTGGCCGACGGCGAGTGGACCGGGCTGCTGTTCGAAACCATTGCAGAAGACAAGCTGATTCAGCCAACGATTCTCTACGATTTTCCTCTGGAGATTTCCCCGCTTTCTAAGCAGAAGCCGGAAGATCCGTCCCTGACCGAACGCTTTGAGATTTATATCGCTGGCATGGAAATCGCCAACGGTTTCTCGGAACTTAACGACCCCGCCGAACAGGAGCGCCGTTTTCTGGCGCAGATAGCCCAGGGCGGAGACGAAGTGCCAAAGCAATTGGACGTGGACTACGTTCGCGCCCTGGCCCACGGCATGCCCCCGACGGCCGGCGAAGGCATCGGGATTGACCGCCTAACGATGCTGCTGACCGATTCGCATTCGATCCGCGAAGTGATTCTTTTCCCTCAGCTCCGTCCAGAAGGGAAGGGCGAGGATGACCAGTCGGCACACCCAGGCGGTAAGGCTTAGGGCAGGGAAGCCGACGCAGGGTTTACGGGTATCGCAGCTTTCGAAAGACATTCGGAGGACATGAGGCGCCATGAGCTTTGAATGGTTTGTGGCGCGCAGGTATTTGCGGTCACCGCACCGTCCGGCGATTCTGCGCCTGGTGACCGTATTTTCCGTGCTTGGAGTGGCCGCCGGCGTGGCCACGCTGGTGATCGCCCTGGCCATGAATAGCGGCTTTCGCGAAACGCTGCAAGACCGCCTGCTCGGTGTTACCGCCCACATTTCTCTCACTCGTCCGGGCTCCGGCGGAATCTCCAACTATGAAGCACTTGCCAAAAAGCTGCAGGAATTCCCAGGCGTGCGCTCGGTTACTCCAGCTATTTACGACACCGTGCTGATGTCCTTTGGCGGCGATGCCCGCGGCGTGGTGACCAAGGGAATCGATGTCGAACGGGAAAAAAAGAGCGACGAAGCGCTGCAGAAGCTCACCGCCGGTCAACTCGATTTCTCCGCGGACGCCGACGGCATTGACGGGATGCTCGTGGGCAAGTTGTTGGCCGACGAATGGAAGGTCAAGCCCGGCGATTACGTCACGCTAACCAGCCCGCAAGGCAGGCTGACGCCCTTCGGCATGATGCCGCGGACAATGCGCTTTCGGGTTGCGGGCATCTTCGAGTCCGGGTTTTACGATTACGACGAAAACTGGTGTTTTGTGTCGCTGTCCGCGGCTCAATCACTGGCCGGCGTTGGGGACATCGTCAACGTGCTGGAATTCCGCCTGACCAAGCCGGAAGAAGCGCCGAAGATCGCGCACGAAGTGGAGCAATCCGCGGGAATGGGCTTCTCCGCAACCACCTGGATGGAAGCGAACCGCGCCCTATTCCGCGCCTTGAAGCTGGAAAAGCTGGTGACCGCTATCTTCATCGGACTGATTACTTTCGTCGCTGGGCTCAACATCCTGGTGGTGCTTTCGATGACCGTTACAGACAAGGCTCGCGACATCGCCGTGCTGCTTTCTGTCGGCACCCGGCGCAAGCAGATTCGAAAAATATTCTTGTTCCAGGGCATCGCCATCGGCGCAACCGGAACATTGATGGGGCTCGTCGCGGGATACGGATTCGCCTTTCTTGCCGGCACCTATCAACTGATTCCGCTCGATCCACAGGTTTACGCCGTGCCCTATGTGCCCTTCCATCCGAGTTTTTGGGATGGTTTGTGGATTGCCAGTGCCGCGATCGGCATCGCCGTCTTGGCAACAATCATTCCCGCCAGGGAGGCCTCACGCTTGATGCCAGTAGAAGTTTTGCGCTTCGAATAAGGGGGTGATCGGATATTCTGATTTTCCGATATCCGACATCCTCGTCCCTTGGGGTTTGCCCAGATCCGAACCAAAGGTTCTGGTACAGCATTAGGCCGGGATTTGGTTCCTGATTTGCACCAATAAAAGGTGATACTTGGGAGGCTGCTGATGAGGCAGTGCTAGTGCTAGAACCTCGCCGTTTGCGCCTACCCTAAAGTATTGAAAGAAATGCAATTAAAGTCGTTTCAATTTCGAACAGTTTCCGGCTGTTCCAGCAGGGGTAACTTGGGGACGGAAATGGGAAAACACTTGGGCCGCACCCAGAAACACTCTTCTCCCCGCTCGGGAGCCATTTGCCTCCGCTTCCCGCATCCTATTTATAGGAGCGGTTTCTCCGGATGGTGTGACGAGCAGCCTTGCCCCGATTGCAGCACGAAGGGAGTATGCCTCGCATGAGTGCAACCGGCGCCGAAGCGGCCCAACGCATCGGAGAAGTGTTGTTGGAAGCGCGCGGTTTGCGGAAGCAATTTGGCGACGGCGAGAGAAAATTGGAAGTCTTGACGGATGTAAGTCTGGAATTGCGCGAAGGCGAGATGGTTGCGATCGTCGCGCCATCCGGCGCCGGAAAAAGTACTTTGCTGCATCTGCTTGGTGCGCTAGACACTCCAACAAGCGGTACAGTATACTTTGCGCATAAAGCGATCGAAACACATCAAGACGCGGCCGTCGCAAATTTTCGCAATCGAGCCGTGGGGTTTCTCTGGCAACGGCATCAACTCCTGCCGGATTTTACGGCGGAAGAGAACGTAGCGATGCCTTTGCTGGTGCGCGGAGAGCCACAGGAAGAAGCGTTTGGTAAAGCGCGTAAGTGGCTCGAAGAAGTCGGGTTGAAAGATCGAACCCAGCACCGCGCAGGAGAACTTTCGGGCGGGGAGCAGCAGCGCGTGGCGATTGCCCGGGCACTCGTCACTGGGCCGCGCGTGTTGCTGGCGGACGAACCGACCGGAGATCTGGACGAGGCGAATGCTTGGGCCGTGTTCGAGTTATTGCAGCGGCTGCACCGCACGCACAAGTTGGCGTCGTTGATTGCGACGCACAACCTGGAACTTGCGGCACGGTGCGACCGCATTGTGGGCCTTGAACATGGCGTTCTGCGGACTCGCTCGGTGAAAGCCGAAGCGATGGGGACCCCAGGGGGAGAAGCGAGCTAACGTGTTCGAACGATATACAGAAAAAGCGCGGCGCGTCATCTTTTTTGCCAGGTATGAAGCCAGCCAGTATGGCAGCCCTTACATCGAGACCGAGCACCTCTTGCTTGGTTTGATGCGTGAAGACAAGGCGTTGGCCAACCGCTTCCTGCGCCAGCAGGGGTCCATCGAATCCATTCGCAAGGAAATTGAAGCGCGCATCACCATCCGCGAACGCATCTCCACTTCCGTGGAAGTGCCGCTGAGCGCGGAGTGCAAGCGCATCCTTAATATGGCCGCGGAAGAAGCCGAGCGCCTTGGCCACAAGCACGTCGGCACGGAGCACCTGCTGCTCGGAATTTTGCGTGAAGAAAAGTGCTTTGGCGCGGAAATCCTGATGGAGCGCGGGTTGCGCCTTTCTGCTCTGCGCGAAGAATTGTCGCGCACCACGGGCGAAAAGGCTCCGGCCTCCCGCCCGAAAGAAACTTCGTTGCTGGCGGAGTTCAGCCGCGATCTCACGCAGGCCGCCACCGAAGGTTCTCTCGATCCACTCGTTGGCCGGGAAGGCGAAGTGGAGCGCGTCATCCAAATTTTGTGCCGCCGCACCAAGAATAATCCGGTGCTGATCGGCGAGCCGGGCGTTGGCAAGACAGCCATTGTCGAAGGCCTGGCGCAGCGCATTTCCGACGGCGACGTGCCGCCATTCCTTGCAGACAAGCGGATTCTGTCGCTCGATTTGTCCCTGATCGTCGCGGGCACCAAATACCGCGGGCAATTCGAGGAACGCCTGAAGACCATCATGAAGGAATTGATGGAAAGCCAGAACTCCATCGTGTTCATCGACGAATTGCATACGCTGGTCGGCGCCGGTTCTGCTGAAGGTTCGCTCGACGCCGCCAATATTCTCAAGCCGGCTCTCTCGCGCGGTGAGATTCAATGCATCGGCGCCACCACGCCGGGCGAATACCGCAAGTCGGTCGAAAAGGATCGTTCCCTGGAGCGCCGCTTCCAGGCCGTCAAGGTGCCTGCGCCGAACGAAGAGGAAGCCATCCAGGTGATCAGCGGCGTCCGTGAACGTTACGAAAAATTTCACGCCGTCAGCTACACCGACGAGGCGCTGCGTTACTCCGTTTATCTTTCGAACCGCTACATTCCAGATCGCTTCCTCCCGGACAAGGCCATTGATCTGATCGACGAAGCCGGCGCTCGCGTAAAGCTTCGCCAGGCTTCCGTGCCCGAAGAAGTCGGCGAGGTGCAGAAGCGCGTGAAGTTCATCACGCACCGCATGGAATCCGCGATTGCCGCGCACGAATTCGAAAAGGCGCGCTTCTACTCCGAAGAAGAACGCAAAGAAAAGGAAAACCTGCGCGTCCTGCGGGAGCGCTACAAGCTTGACGACGCTTCCACGGGCATCGTGACCCGCGAAGACATCGAAGAAGTCGTTTCCCGCTGGACGGGCATCGCCGTCACCTCGATCAAGGAAGACGAGCAGCAGAAGCTGTTGCGCATCGAGCCGGAACTTCACAAGCGCGTCATCAGCCAGGACAAAGCCATTACCGCTTTGGCCCGCGCCATTCGCCGCAGCCGTGCAGGCTTGAAATCTCCCTCGCGCCCCGTGGGTTGCTTCTTCTTTCTTGGTCCCACCGGCGTCGGCAAGACCGAAGTGGCCCGGCGTCTGGCCGAGTTCCTTTTCGGCTCCGAGAAATCTCTCGTGCGTTTTGATATGTCCGAGTTCATGGAAAAGCACTCGGTGTCCAAGCTAATCGGCGCCCCTCCAGGCTACATCGGCTACGAAGAAGGGGGCCAGTTGACAGAACGCGTGCGTCGGACGCCCTATTCGGTTATCCTGTTGGACGAGATTGAGAAGGCGCATCCCGACCTCTTTAACATCCTTCTGCAGGTTTTCGAGGACGGGCAATTGACGGATGGTCTCGGAAACACTGTCGACTTCCGGAACACCATCATCATCATGACTTCCAATATTGGTGCGCGCCATTTACAGAAGCGCACGTCCATTGGTTTCCAGGCGGGTGTGGATGAAGCCAGCTTGAAGAGCATGGAAGACATGGTATTGGGAGAAGTGAAGCGCGCGTTCAACCCGGAATTTCTAAACCGTTTGGACGAAGTGATCCTTTTCAATCCGCTGGGTGACGAAGATCTTTTGCGGATTATCGATTTGCTGGTGGGGCAGTTGAACGACACGTTGATCCACCGGCAGGTGCAAGTGGTGTTGTCACCTGAAGCAAGGCAGTGGATCCTCGAAAAAACGTGCGCGGACCGGAATTACGGGGCGCGGCCGTTGCGGCGGGCTTTGCAGAAATACGTGGAGGACCCGCTCTCCGAGGCTTTGATCCAGGGTGGAATTCAGAGACCTGCGACATTGCAAATTTATGTCGCGGGGGAAGGTCTCGCATTCCGGCCGGTAGGCGAGGCAACCCCGGTCGTCCACTAACGAATCTGACGCAGCGTGTGTGAACGCGAAGCGGTTGGCCTTACACGGAAACCGTCTTGCGTCGTCGCGCGGCCAGCCCATACCGGGTCTGGCGGGAGAATAACATCTTGGATTTGGGGGCGCGGCCTTGAGGCTTTCAACGGCCGCTGAACGGAAAGTCTGTGTTTTCTCGAAATGGAACCCGGCGCGTTCTGGGCGGCTTGGTGTCTCCGGAACCCCGCTCCTTTGCCTCGCGCTGTTCCTCGGTTTGCTTCCCGGTTTGACGCGCGCCGCCAACGGAAGTCTCCCGGAAGAAAAAAACGGCGCCTCCGGGCACTATCTCTTTCACGCCTCCTTTAATCTAAGCACCTCCGACGAGCGCCTGGACGATTTCAGTCCCGCGCAGCAGGGAGACGCGGGGCAAACCGGCGGCGTCGTGATCGAGGACATCCGGTTTGAAGGAAACCGCCGCATCCGCCAAGACACCTTGCAGGCCCGCATTTTCAGCCGCAAAGGTGATCCCTACAACGAAGAAACGCTCCGCCGTGACTTTCAGGCGCTGTGGAACACGCAATTTTTCGAAGACGTGAAACTCCGCGTGGAGGATTCGCCGGACAAGCCTAACGCTAAGATCATCATCTTCGAAGTGAAAGAGCGCCCGGTCATCCGGCGCATTCGCTACGAAGGCATCCATTCCATTTCCGAATCGGACATTCTCGATCGCTTCAAGGACAAGAAAGTCGGCCTGACGGTGGAGAGCCAGTTCGATCCCACCAAGATCAAAAAGGCGGAAGTGGTGCTGAAGGACCTGTTGGGCGAGCACGGCCGGCAGTTTGCCACGGTCACGCCGCAGTTTGAGCGCATTGCCTCCAGCAACGCCGTTATTCTCGTGTTCAAAATTGAAGAAGGACCCAAAGTGAAAGTGGGCCAGATTCACTTCACGGGAAATCACGCGTTCAGCAATCGCAAGCTGATTCGCGCGATGCACAACGACCGGCCCTATGCTATTCCCCTCTACATCACCGAAATCAATGTGATGTCCAAGACCTACGATCACGACAAGCTGATTGAAGATATCGAAGTCGGCATTCGCGGCATTTATCAGGACAACGGCTACTTCAAGGTGGTCGTGAAGGACCCCATCCTCGAGAATATCGACACCATGAACTGGCGCTGGGGCATCCCCGTGGTGACCGGGCGCGTGCCCGGCAAAGCCGTCAATATCACCATTCCCATCGACGAAGGTGAAAAGTACTTCATGGGAACGCTGAAGATTGCCAGCACCGATCCGGACAAGGCGCTCTCGCTCAAGGTGGACGCCTTGAAGGGCGTTTTCCCGCTGAAACAAGGCGATGTTTTCTCCACCGCCAAGATCCGCAAGGCGATCGAGGAATACACGAAGATTTACGGCCAGTACGGTTTCATCGACTTCGTTCCCACGCCGGAAACCGATATTGACGAGCAAGCCAAGAAAATCAACGTGACCATGAAGTTCGAGGAGGGCAAGCAGTATTACGTCCACCGCATCGACTTCAGCGGCAACACCACCACCCGCGACAAAGTCATCCGCCGCCAGATGCTCATTGACGAAGGCCAGCTCTTCAACAAGCGCTTGTGGGAGCTCAGCGTTCTCCGCATCAACCAGCTCGACTACTTCGACAAGATCGACGCCGACAAGAACGTCGAAATCAAGCGCAACACCAAGCAAGGCACCGTGGACCTGCTGCTGAAGCTCCATGAAAAGGGCAAGCAGTCCATCGGTTTGCAGGGCGGCGTCAGCGGCCTGGCCGGAGGCTTTATCGGCCTTACTTACCAGACGAATAACTTCCTCGGTCTAGGCGAGACCCTCACGCTCTCCGCGCAGGTGGGGCAATACCAGCGCAACATCATGTTTGGTTTCACCGAGCCCTATTTCCTGGATCGGCCGATCAGCACCGGTTTCACGGTTTTTTCCACGCTGTACAAATTCAACCAGGCACAGCAAGCGGCGCAACTCAGCGGCCAGCAGGTCAGCATCAACCCGCAATACATTCAGGATTACAACCAGAACAGCACCGGATTCACCGCCTTCGCCAATTACGGCCTCAAGAAGCACGTCTTCACCCACATCGGCCTCACCTACGGGCTCACGCGCACCAACATCTCCACGTATAACGCCGCCTCCGAACTTCTTTTTACGCAATTGCAGTACGGCAGCATCGCCGGCCCCAGCGCATTGGACGGCATTATCGCCAGCACCGTCACCGGCACGATTTCCTACAACACCATCAACAATCCCATCAACGCCACAAGGGGCAAAAGCTATTTCTATTCGCTGGCGTTCACCGGCGGGCCGATCGGCGGAAACGTCAATACCGTCACGAATATCGGGGAAATGAAATATTTCCACCCGATCAACCACGGAAGGAACGCTTTTGGTGTCCGGCTGCTGGCCGGATTTACCACCGGTTACGGCGGCAAGGAAGTGCCGCCATACAGCCGCTTCTATCTCGGCGGCGAAAACGACTTGCGTGGTTTCGATATCCGCGCGGTTTCGCCGGTTACTTACATTCCGAACGTGGTGAATTCGGGGGTATCGGTCTATGGCAGGGGGACCATCCCGCTTCCTTTGTTAGTGAATACCATCACCTTCCCGGGCGGCGACACGCAGGCGGTGATGAACCTGGAGTATCGCATCCCTATTGCGGGCCCAGTGGCCATGTCCCTGTTCAACGACATTGGCACCGTGGGCATTTTCCGCAAAGATGCCTTGCAGCTTGCGGCCTCCGGCGTGGACAACATCAATATGAACTTCCCGCTTATCAACCAGCAATCCCAATTGCAGATCGCCCCGGGAACCAACTTCAAGCTGCGCGATTCGGCGGGCATCGAGTTCATCGTGAACCTCCCGATCGTGCAGGCTCCCTTCCGGATTTATTACGCGTATAACCCGCTGCGCATTCACAGAACTCTCTATGCCCCGGGGGCGCAGATCAATCCTTACAACCTTTCGAAGCAATGCATTAACAGCAATCTCTATAACATCCACGTGCCGCTGGATAATCTCTACGACTGGCAGAGTATTTGCGATCCGGCGGTGGTCTATGGGGTCCATCAGATACTCGCAAGCCCCTCGGGGCTGAACTATTTCGAACCGCAGACAACGTTCCGGTTCACGGTAAGCCGCACGTTTTAGGCGGGCAACCGTTGCAAGAGTTTATAGATTCGAATACGTAGCAGGAAAGTCCTCGGGGATTTGCAGGATTGCGTTGGCATAGGGGGAGATGTTCCATGAAGTGGTGGCAAGCAAAAGAAACGATACTTACGGTGTGCGCCGGGCTGGCGCTGCTCATTTCTGGCTGTGGAAGTTCCAGCGCGAACGTTGTCACGGTGTCGGTGACGCCCAGCGCGGCATCCGTCCTGGTCGGGCAGGTGCAGACGTTTACCGCGACGGTCTCCGGTTCGACGGTTACCACGGTCTCCACCTGGAACTGCACCTATTCTTACCAGACACCGGCGACAACCTCCAATTCGAATCCCAAACCGACGACGGGGACTTGTACCTCCGGCGGCACGTTGAGCGGCACGGAGACCGGCTCCTTCGGCACCTGGACGATTTCCACGGCCAACGGCTCCAACGTTTTGACCTACACTGGTCCTCCGTTGAGCAGTTTCCCGCAACCCTATGCGCTCACACTGACTTTCACGGCAGTGGCAGATGCGGACAAGAACAAGAATGGAACCGCCACCGTGGGTCTGGATAGCGGAATTCGCGTTTCGATCTCGCCCACAAACGCTACCGTACCCGTCGGTTTGGCCACGCCGGCAACGCAGAGTTTCAATGTGACTTTCGTGAATTCGCCGCCCGTGGGCGTTAAATTTTTGCTGATGCAGATTTTGCCGTATTCGACTACCAATCCCAACAACACTTCTCCGAGTCCGCTGTCAACCACCTGCTCGCCCGCTTGCGGAACTGTGGATGCCAACGGAATTTACACCGCTCCGGCCACTGTGCCTACCGCCACCACGCCTTCGGGTGGTACGACTGCGAGTGCCTCCAGTGTCTACCTGGTAGCCTGGTCGCAAGCCGACGAACAGCATGCCGCGGCGTCCCTGATCACCCTGGTGAGCGCGTCCACGAATTCCGTCAGTTACAACGGTCTTTACCCAACCACGATTGCCGCCGGTGGCCTCTTGCAGGACGTGTTTCTGAATGTCAAGAATCTTTTGAATACGTCTCAGGTAATTTTCATTCCGCCCATTGATGCGGATCATTTGGCCAACGGCAACCAGCAGCCACTCACCAATGCGACGCAGGTCTTCACCATCCCCGTCACCACTGCCTATTGCACACCGGCCACGGCCGGCACCAATGGCGCGACGACCACGACAACTTGCGACGCTTCCATCCTGACCCGAGTGCGGCTTCTTGCGCCGCAGTTGGCGCAGGCAGAGCCGGTGGTCGCACAGGGACAGCCCGAGCAGCCCGCCTGGATTGTGGTCACCGGGCTCACCAGCCCGGCAACGCCGAATACCGGGGCGGGGTGCGTGCTTTTCCCGGGCTCCACCACGGCGGTCGCTTGTCCCATCCATATCGTGAACGCCAGTCCCGCATTGGTCGCGGCCGTTCCGGATCTGATTCCGCAACCCACAAGTTCGCAGACCGTGTCCTTCGGCGCGAACGGCGGCTATTACGGGTACAAAGGTGGTCTGGCGAAGTTGAGTTTTGTGGATCAGACCGCTGTGCTCGATCCCACGAATTCGGGTCCGAGAAAGCTGCTCGGCACGACGCAGAGTTTCCAGTTGCCGGTTCCCGGACTGTATGAAGTCGTGGTCAGCAGCAACACCACCACGGGTGCACCGCCGCAATACGGGACGCTGATTTCCAATACCGCCGTGCAACCCAATTTTGCGAACTTCGTTCCGAATTCCTCGGGCCAGGCCTCGGCGACTTGTACGGATCCTTCCCTGCCCGCGGGGACTGCATTGTCCGGTGCGTATCCATCCTGTACGTTGCTGGTTGGGAGTAACAATAATCCCGCGCCAAGCGCCATTGCCATAAACTCGAACAAGGGCTACGCCGTAATTGCGGAGCAAGGCACGGGCGCATTGCAGTTGGTCACATTGAATCCGTGGCCAACCGGTCCGGTGCAGAGTGGCTCTCCGGTGCAAATCGGACCCGCGACGGTGGCCGGCGTGCAACCTGCTCCCACCGACATTGCGATTGACAATCAGTTGCCCGTGAATGGCGGCGATCTCGCCGCCATCGTGAGCACTTCCGACAACACGCTCTATCTCTACTCGGTTGGTCCTGGAGGCATACAGCCCGTCCCGGGGAACAAAACGATCTCCCTCGATCTAAGGACACTGCTGAATCAACCCATGGCGACGGGCTTGCCTGCGCCGGTCTCGGTCGGCGTGGACACGGTGACGCACCTGGGAGTCGTGGCCTACCAGAACACCAACGTGGGCTTCATCGTCGACGTGAATCCGAATCTGGATGGCAAGGACACCAGAACCTGTTTCCTGGGCGGCAGCGCGCCTTGCGTGGTCGGGCCGGTTTCCATTGTCACCGGGTCTGCGCCCAAAGTGGTGATGCAGCCGAATGTGCCGCTGGCTTATGTAACCCCAGGCGGCGGCAACGGCACCACCTCCGTGGTCGATCTTCTGCAACAAGGCACCACCGCGAAGATCGAGCCCTTCGTTTCGGGGGGAACCAGCGGAGCCGTGCGTACCGCGGGGATAACAAAGATCATCACCTCCACTCCGCATGGCATTAATCCGATTCTGGGCGGCACCGTGATTATTTCCGGAATCACCACCAGCACCGCAAACTCCAACTTCAATGGCACGTATCAAATTCTGCCGGGAAGCGTTCTGGATCCTTACACATTTTCCTATACGCAAATCGGCATGGCGGACGACGTGGAAACCAACCCGGCCAGCATGCCCGGTACCGTGGAATACGGCGTACCCTACTATTCATTCTCGACTTCGACCACCGTTTCGGGAGGGGCCATAAATCCGGTTACCCGGACCTTCGGCTTTGCGGACTACAACTCGAGTGCTGGGCAAATCGGGTTCATCAGCACATTGGATCAGACGCTCTCCTCTTTATCCTTAAGCGCTGGAAGTTGTAACGGCTGCACGCCAACACCTGGTGGAGCGCCCGAGATCGGTTTCCGGTCCGTGGCCTTCGATCCATTCACCGACGTTATGCTGGCCTATGCTCCCACGCAGAGCCTGGATCCGAACCAGAACGGCAACAAGCTCTCGCTGATTAATCCCGGGGGAACGGGTCCGAACGGATCGGTCATTGTCCCCTATCGAATTATTGCCGCCATACCCATCGGTCAGGTTGGTCAAGGATCTTACACGCCGACCGGCCAAACCACGGCCGTGCAGGTGTATGGGCCGATGGCCTACGATCCCATTACCAAGTATGCTTTGGTGGCCAGCGCGGGCAGCAACTCCCTGAGCACGATGAGTCTGGATCCCGCATCCCCAGGACACGGTTTCCAGACCGCGCATGTGCAGGCTGTGGAACTCCCCAATCCGAGTTGCACGAACGCTTCGGATCCCACCACATGCTTTGGCGTGCCCGTCATTCAACCACCTCTCCGCACGAGTGCTCCGTCCAAGTCCCCTGGACCGTGCAGCCCCGTGAATCCGGCGAACCCCTGCATGCCGCAGGCGGTGCAAGTGGGCTTGACGGCCAAGCTGCATATTTTGGGCCAGGGATTTTCGGCCATCAGCAGTCCAGTGGTCAGACTGGATGGGCAGGCTGCCATTACCCCCGATGCGGTGACAGACACGGAAATCGACATCACGATACCCGCGGCGAAGCTCAGTTCGCCGCACGTCTATGCCGTGGACGTGGCCCCGGCCGGAGGCGGCAATCCAACCAACGAAGTGGACCTGAACGTCGTCGGCCTGGCGGACATGTCCGCCGCGTGCACCACCACATCGAGCTTCCCGCAAGGTCCGGAAGGCGTGGCCATCGATCCGACCATTCACGTGGCCCTGGTGACGAACTATGCCTGCAACAGCGTTTCGATCATCACCATCGATCCCAACGGCTACATGCTTCCGGGCGGCACTATAAAACCCTTTGGTTCCGTTCTCAGCACGATTGGCGTCGGTAATCAGCCTCTGGGAATTGGCGTGATCCCGCGCTACGGCTATGCCGTGGTGGCAAACAGCGGCGACACCCCCAACGGCACGGCATCGATCATCGATTACTCGGACAAGCTCTCCTCTACCAACGGAACACCCGACAATCCAAAAATTGTCAGTTGGAATGTGACATCGGGCTCGACCACCACCCCCACGAACAAAGTCACCGTGGGATTGTCGCCGCTCGGGGTCACCGTCGATCAGGATCGCGCTTTCGCTCTGGTGGCCAACAATGGTTCCAATACGCTGTCTTCCATCGACCTGACTACATTGTTGCCAACCGACCCGTCCAGCGGCACCGGCCACGTGCAAGCTGCCCCTGCGGTGACCACGGTTGCGCTGAGCGGGCCTCCGACGGCCATTGCCATCGATCCCAACCGCGCCATTGCTGCCGTGACAAACCTCCAGAATCCCGGTACCACCGCCGTAACCGGCGGAATCGACATTGTGAGCTTGGCGAGTACACCGCCCGTCAAAAGCAACACCACTTCGGTCTCAGCTCTCGCCGCCGCTCTCACCGGCATTGTCTACGATCCCGGCGATCCCAACACCACCAACACCACAACAACGGGCGTGTTCTACGCAAGTTCGACCCAAGCCAACGCAATCTATGTGATGTATCCGGACACCGGTTCAACCAATACGATCCGCGTCGGTATCAACCCCTATGGATTGGGGTACAACTACCAGTCGGGAAGCTTGTTGACCGTCAATTCGACTTCCAACAGCAGTTCGCAGGTGGATGTGCAGGCCTTCAAGACCCGGCAGACTCTGGGAATCAGCAGTAATTCGCAGTTCCCGATTGATGTGGACAATGTGACGAACATCGCGGTGATTCCGGATCAGAACAACAATCGCGTATTGTTCCTGGCGATGCCCAAGTAAGCCCATAAGCATGGAGTAGTGGCCGGTCTTTAGACCGGCAGTTCTTCTGCGATCATCGGCGAAGTGCAGCGGCCAGCACGCAATCCGGCGTTTGCAGGGTCAACGAAAACTCAGCTATACTGTTCGCTTTGTGTGGCTGTGAGGAATGGCGTGTATGTCGGCCGGATGACTGGAAGTTCTTCCAGCCTCGTAATCCGGCACGCTGCCAAAGCTATCGTATGCTAGGACAAAAAGATTGACCGGTTACCGGTTAAAAATGCAAGGCTTGCCCAACTCGCTGGCGGCGGGCGCCGGGAGAAGGCAGTGCCCGAGATGAACAAGGAGAAAAAAGTGAATTCGAGAAATATGATTCGTATGGCGTTGGCCGCCGCTCTGTGCCTGTCGGGCACTTCGGTGATTCGCGCCCAGGCAGCTGCGGCGTCGGCGGGTTCCGTCAAAATCGCCATTCTCAACGTCCGGCAAGCGATCGTGGCCACGGCCGAAGGCAAGCAGGCCTCCGCGGAGCTCCAGTCGCAATTCGCGCCGCGGTCCAACGAATTGGAAACGCTGAACAAGCAAATCAATGATCTGCGGCAGCAGATCGCGGCAAACCAGGCAACCTGGAGTGACGATCAGAAGGCCCAGGCGCAAGCCAAAGGCCAGCGCCTGGCGACGGTGATGGAGCGCAAGCAGAACGAATTGCAGCAGGACCTGAACGACGCGCAGGGTGAAGTCGTCGACCGCATCGGTCGCAAAATGATGGATGTGCTCGACCGCTATGCCCGCGAAAACGGTTTCGTTGCCGTCTTCGATACCTCGGCGCAGAGCTCCCCGATTATCTACGCCGCCAACAGCATTGACGTTACTCAAGAGGTCATTCGGCTTTACGACCAGGCCTATCCGGTGAAGGGCGGCGCTGCCGCTCCTGCGGCGAAACCGGCTGCGGCGGCTCCTAAGCCGGCGACACCCGCTCCCGCAAAGCCGTAACCAGCTACAACAAATTGAACCGAGGGAAGGCCGCCGCCATGGCGGCCTTTTCTTTTTTATTGCGGATCCGGCGCGGGAGAATCGGGCGTCGCTGCGGGCGGGGGCATCTCTTTGGGCCTGCCGATTTTGTGAGCGGTGTCGACCTCAAACAGCGTGTAGTCCGACAAAGCGTGCCTTTGATGATAGCGGCGTTGGTGCAATTCCATATATACATCCGCGTTCCAGGGAAGCCAGAGACTGGTCCCGGCAGAAGCGAATCGGACGGGCCCGTAGTCCACGGCCAGATGGTCCCGCGTGAGGCCAACGGCTTCCACGGGCCCCAGCAGATCGGTTTCGATGCGCAGGATGTCGAAGCTTCCGGAAGCCACCCACAAGCGTCCTTTCAAGGGAATGTCGAAGATTTGCCCGTTGCGGCGCCAGTGCCGAATCGAGTTCTTGGCGCCTTTTTTCTCTTCAAACCGGATCTGCCAGGCGGGACGCTTCCGCATGGTGGAGAGTCCTTCGCAACTGAAAACAAAATTTTCGCGCTCGGCCGGCTGTAGAATGGCGACACCGAGATTGTTTAGTCCAGTTGTGGCGAGCGAAGTGGGAAAACTGTCGTCATGCCCAAGCGGCATGCGCTCTTCCTCCAGGTAGAAGGAATTCTCTTGATAGCGATGGACCAGAACAATGTAGGAAAAATCTCTCGTTCGCGGCGGCCCCGCCTGCCCGTACCGGTCAACATCCTGATGCTCGATATGCTCGTTGGCCGAAAATTTTTCGAAGTTTTTCAGTTCGGCATCCAGGCGATGCTCGGCCCCGTTTAGAACGTCGTCCATCTGGCAGGCGCCCTTTTGCGTGACGGGATACTCCACGCTGTCGATGTCCGGTGGAGCCCAGGGCTGCTCCGAAACAGGTTCCAGTTCCAGCGCGGGCAAGGCATGGAACGGCAAGGAAGCGAGTTGCACCTCGGCATCGTTTGCGAGGATCGAAGAGAGGGAATTGAGCTTTTCCCGGGCTTTCAGAGCTGCGGGCTCCGCGGGAAAAATTTCCGCCAGTTTTTGCCAGGACTGCCTGGCCTCCTCGATCTTCCCTTCCTCCAATTGGATTTCACCTAGCAGCAGAAGCGGCTCAGCCGACTTATCGCGCGCCAGCGCAACCGCGCGTTGCGCATGGGATTCCGCTTCTGCCAGGCGCCCTGTTTTTCCGTAAGCCGATGCCAGAAGAAAATGGGTGCGCCAGTCCGCGCCATTGACTTGAAAGGCCTTCTCCAAGGTAGTAGTGGCGGCGGTGGAGTCGCCAGAATTCAATTGGAGTTCCCCCAGCGCGAGCAGGGCGCGCGCATGATTGGGATTGAGTGAAAGTGCGTGCTGAAAATTTTCGAGAGCGAGCTGCGGATGTTGGAGTCCGGATTCCGCGACGCCCAGCAGATAGGCCACATCGGGATTACCGGGAGCCATCTTGGCCCCTTTGGCGAAGTGATTGCGCGCTTCTTCAAACTGGCGCTTGCGCAGCGCGTCGATTCCCTTATCGATCTCCGCCTGGAGCTTCGGGGACATGATGGTCCCTTTCGGCTTTCCAGAATCAGGCTTCGCTTCTGATTCGCGCGGAAGATAGATATAAACAGTCATGATCGATCCGACCGCGGTCACAGTGATATGTTCGCTCGTGGTGACGTAGCCGACACATTTTGCCTGGGCTTCGTATTCTCCTTGGGGAATGCCTTCAAAGATAGCTCCGGCCGCGCCTTGCGCGGACGCCACCCGCGACGCGTTGTCGATGCTCCCATGGAGAGTGACGAGAGCGGGGGTGTCTAACGGCGTCCCGCTGGTATCGCGCACATTGACGGTCAGGGTGGTCGAAGGCGTCGTGGGCGCCGACGGAGTCCCTTGGCCAGTCCCCGGCCTTTGCGCATAAAGCATGGGGGAGCCTGCGATCAGCAGCACGCATAGCGGACTAAGCCCGAGGAAAAAGGTAAGGGTGGATGGAGAACCTCGTTTCAAGACCGATAATTCCTTTTGGTTGGAAAACACTACGCAGATGTGGCATCAGGGTCAAGTGCAGAAGAAAGAGACCCGGAGTTACAGGGGTGCTCGGTGATATTCCGCTAACTCTTTCTCACGTCGTGATTTAGCTGAATGCTCGAAAGCGGGCCGCCGGCCTCCGTCCCGTCCCTAAACCGCCCGGTACCTTGCATTTACCTTGCTCCCGGAATATACTCTTTCTTCGCTCTGAATCGGGTCGCACCATAGGGTGGGCGCAAGCCCACTTTTTTGTTGCCGCCGGCGGTGCTGAGCTTTCGACCGGCTTAGGCCGTGGAGTCTTTAGGTGAATCTGGAAAAAGTCCGCGAGGCCGCCGAACGCGTCGCGCGTTCCCAAGGCCTGGAAGTCGTGGATGTCGAATGGAAGATCGGCAAGCAGAGGTTTCTGCGGGTGTATATCGACCGGGTGCCCCCGGTGATTCCCGCGGATGGGGCTGAGGGTCACGTTGCAACGGATCCTTTTCCAAAAATCAGCCACGCCGATTGCGAACGCGTGAGCCAGCAACTCAGCGTCATTCTGGATGTCGAAGAGTTGATCCCGGGGCCGGGTTACATCCTCGAGGTCAGTTCGCCGGGGATGGACCGGGCGCTGAAGAAAGCCGCGGATTTCGAGCGGTTTGCCGGGCGCCTGGCGAAGATTTCGACCGATGTGCCCATCGGCGAAGCGAAGTTCTTCGAGGGCCGTCTGAAAGGTTTCGCGGACGGCAAAGTCCGCCTGGAGTTGAAAGGAAAAGACGCGCGAATCGTGGAGATTCCGCTCGAAACGATCCGCAAGGCGAATCTGGTTGTGGAGTTTTAGGAAAGAGAAATGGCGAATCTGCTCTATCAGCAAATCGAGATGTTGAGCCGGGAGAAGCACATCGAACCGGAAGTGGTGATCTCCGCCATCGAAGACGCCATGGTTGTGGCCGCGCGCAAGTTTTACAAGTCCGAAGAGGACCTTCGCGGGAAGTTCAACCAGGAATCCGGCCAGGTGGACGTGTTCGCCGTGCACACCGTCGTCGAGGAAGTCACCGACCCCAAGCGGGAAATCAGTCTGGCGGATGCGAAGAAAAAGAACCCGAGCGCGGAAATCGGCGCGGAGATCATCAGCCCGAAGCCGACCGAAGTCCTTGGGCGCATCGCGGCGCAGACCGCCAAGCAGGTAATTCTTCAAAAGGTCCGCGAGGCCGAGCGCGACACGATTTTCAACGAGTATCACAATCGCGCCGGCGAGTTGGTCACCGTGATCGTCAAGCGCGCCGAAGGCCCCGACCTGATCGTGGACATGGGCCGCACCGAAGCGCGCCTGCCCAAGCGCGAGCAGTCCAAACTCGAAACTTACAACATTGGCGAACGCTTGCGCGTGGTCATCAAGACCGTGGACCGCGCCGCGAAAGGTCCGCAGGTGATCGTTTCCCGCGCGGATGCCTCTCTCGTCCAGCGCCTCTTCGAAATGGAAGTGCCGGAGATTTACGATGGCACGGTGCAAATCCGCGCGGCAGCCCGTGAAGCGGGTGAACGCACGAAAGTCGCCGTCGCCAGCCGCGACAAGGACGTCGATCCCGTGGGCGCCTGCGTCGGCATGAAGGGCATGCGCGTGCAGTCCATCATCCGCGAACTGCGCGGCGAAAAGATCGACATCATTCCCTACAACGAAGAGACCGTTGCGTTCGCGCAAAAGGCCCTGAGCCCGGCGAAGGTAACGCGCGTCCAGATCACCGATCCCGAAAATAAGAAACTCGAAGTGATCGTCGAAGATTCCCAGCTTTCTCTGGCGATTGGCAAAAAGGGACAAAACGTCCGCCTGGCCAGCAAGCTCATCGGCTGGGACATTGACATCAAGAGCGAAGAAGAGAAGCGCCGCGAAATCGAAGAGCAGATGACCGCTCTGACCGCTCCCACCACTCCGCTGACCGTGCTGGCGGGTGTTGGACCCAAGACCATTGAAAAGATCGAAGCCGCCGGCATCACCAACCTGGAGAAGCTCGCCAGCATGACGCCGGAACAATTGATGGAAATTCCCGGCATCGGTGAAAAGATGGTGGACAAGATCTATCAGGCCGTGAACCGCTTCTATGAGAGCGGTGAAACCGCTGCTGCGCCGGCGGAAGGCGAAGCGGCAGTCACGGAAGAAGCCGCCGAGGGCGAAGAAGCCGCAAAGCCCGAAGCCCCGGCTGAATCGGAGACGGAAACGGCAGAGACCGCAACGCCCGAAAATACGGTATCCGCTTCGGAGACTAACTCGGAAGCCGCTGCGTCCACGGAAAAGGAAACTCCCGCGGACAAGCAGGAAGAGAAAAATTCCCAAGAAGCATGAGCGACCTAACCCAAGTTCGCATTAACGAGCTGGCGCGCGAGCTCGAGGTCAAGGCGAAAGCCATCATTGACCTCCTGCCGGGCTTTGGCGTCACGGAAAAGAAGACGCACTCGAGCTCGATTCCCGCGGATGTCGCGGAAAAGGTAAAGCACCATTTGCAGGGCGTGGCGGACGCGGAGTCCGCCGCGGAAGCGGAACGCGCCGCGAAGGACGCGGCGGCGAGAGCGGCACAGCGCCGCCCGGCTCCGGTCGCGCCCGTTGCCCCTGCCGCCGCTCAGCCGGTCCCCGTGCATCCTCCGGTTGCACCGAAGCCTGTTGCACCTGCGCCTCCCGCTCTTACTCCGGCTGCAACGCCGGCGGCTCCGGCGGTCGCGGCCAAACCTGCAGCACCTGCTCCTGTCACAACTCCAGTTCCAGCGGTTCCCGCGCCAGCACCGGCGGCGGTTACAGCTCCCCCGGCTGCTGTCAAGCCTGCCGGCCCCGCACCTGCGCCTCCTGCCGCTGTCGCTCCGGCCGCTCCGCGTCCGGCTGCTCCTGCGGCTCCAACAGGCACCACTCCTGCACGTCCTGCGACGCAGCAACCTCTTCGTCCCGCGCCGCAACCTGGCCAGCCGATTGGCCAGCGGCCGACTGGTTCACCGCCCCCGCGTCCGCCTCAACGGCCCGGTGCGCAGCCGCAAGCTGCAAGATCCGGGGCAACGCAAGGTGCGCCGCGCCCGCAGCAACCTCTTCGTCCTATGCCCACGGGCAATCGCGGACCGGTTCCCGGCACTTCGCCGGGAGATCGCGACCGCCGGCCCAGTGGACCGCGTCCAGGTCAACCCATGCGCCCGCAAGGGCCTGGCGGACAAGGCGGACGTCCATTCACGCCACGCTCCGGAGGGCCGGGAGGTCCGGGAGGCCAGCGGCCTTTTGGTCAACGTCCTGGTGCAGTTCCTACGGGCACTCGCCCTGGTCCGCGTATGCCGGGCCGCCCGGGCATGCTTCCCCCGTTGCCGGACAAAATGCCGCCCAAGGCGGAACCCGGAAAGCCTCTTTACGCACGCAAGCCGCAGCAGCGCCAGCGTCCGATGGCGGACAAGCGGGAGATGGAAGGCGAGCGCAAACTGCACCCGACGCGTCAGCGCCAGGGGGCCGGCTCCCGTGGTGTTGCCGCTGTTGCGATTGCTCCGCCGGAACCGCGTCCTCCGCGCGACATCACCTTGACCGAAGGCATCACCATCCGCGAGCTCGCGGAAAAACTCGACGTGCGCGCCAAGGATTTGCTGAAAACGTTGCTCGACCGCGGCGTGTTCGCCAGCATCAACCAGGCGCTGGACGTACAAACGGCCACGGACCTCGCTACCTCGTTCAACGGTGTCGTCAGCGTGGTGTCCCTCGAAGAAGAAATGGTTCTCGAGGTGGCCAAGGAAGAGACCAAGGAAAATCTCAAGCCGCGTCCGCCGGTGGTCACCGTCATGGGCCACGTGGACCACGGCAAAACCAGCTTGCTCGACGCCATTCGCGAAGCGGAAGTAGCCGCTGGCGAAGCCGGCGGCATCACCCAGCATATCGGCGCCTACAAAGTTCAGGTGAACGACAAGAGCGTGGTGTTCGTCGATACGCCGGGCCACGAAGCGTTCACGCGCATGCGCGCGCGTGGCGCCAAGGTTACCGACATTGTTGTTCTGGTGGTTGCCGCCGACGACGGCGTCATGCCGCAGACCCGCGAAGCGATTGACCACGCGAAAGCCGCCAACGTGCCCATCATCGTGGCCATCAACAAAATTGATAAGCCCGAAGCGCAGCCGGAACGCGTCAAGCGTCAGCTCAGCGATCTCGGCCTGATGCCCGCGGAATGGGGCGGCGAAACCGAATTCGTGGAAGTCTCGGCCAAGCAGAAGAAGAATCTCGACAAGTTGCTTGAAACCATTCTGCTGATCGCCGAATTGCGCGATCTCAAGGCCAATCCCGACGCGCCTGCGAGCGGTACCGTGCTCGAATCCCGCGTGGACAAAGGCCGTGGCCCGGTCGCCACCGTTCTTGTTCAGAACGGCACCCTGAACACCAGCGATTTCTTCATCGTCGGCTCCGTTTTCGGCAAAGTCCGCGCCATGTTCGATGATCGTGGCCGCCAGTTGAAAACCGCGCCGCCATCCACTCCGGTCGAAGTTCTCGGCTTGCAGGGCGTGCCCGAAGCCGGCGACCACTTCCAGGTTACCGACGAAGCCAAGGCGCGCCACGTTGTGGAATTCCGCCAGTCCAAGCAGCGTGACGCCGCGCTCCGCGCCAGCGCCGGCAGCCGCATCACACTCGACCAGTTGCACGAGCAGTTGAAGGCCGGCGAAGTAAAGGAACTCCCCATCGTCATCAAGGCCGACGTGCAGGGCTCCGCCGAAGTGCTCGAAGAGATGCTGCCGAAGCTTTCCACTGACCAGGTGCGGCTGAAGATCATCAGCGCGGGCGTCGGCACTGTCACGGAAAACGACATTTTGCTTGCCTCCGCTTCCGGTGCAATCGTCATCGCGTTCGGCGTGAGGCCCGACCGCAAGGCGCAGGATCTCGCCCAGCAGGAAAAAGTCGATATCCGCACCCACAACATCATTTACGAAGTTTCCGACGAAATTAAGAAGGCGATGGAGGGCCTGCTGGAACCTGTCTTCCAGGAGACCTACCTCGGCCGCGCGGAAGTGCGCAACACCTTCCGCATCAAGGGCTCGGGCACGGTGGCCGGCTGCTACGTCACCGACGGCGTCATCAAGCGCGACTCGCAGATTCGCGTGGTGCGCGACGGCGTGGTTATCTATACCTCGAAGCTCAGCTCCTTGAAGCGTTTCAAGGACGACGCCAGCGAAGTACGTACCGGTTTTGAGTGCGGCCTCGGCATCGCAAATTTCAACGATGTGAAGGTTGGTGACATTTTGGAATGCTTCCAGGTTACGAAGCTCTCCGCCGCCGAAGCTGCCGCGCAAGGCGCCGGCCGCAAGTAGGAGCGTCCCCCGCGCCCTGAGTTTGCTGGCCGGAAAGTGGAACGTCATGCCCGTCGGACTACTTACCCTGGAGTTGCATCTTCCGGAGGCGCAATCGCTGAAAGATAAGCGTCAGGTTTTGCGCAGCCTGAAGGACCGGCTGCGCGCGAATTTCAACGTCGCCGTGGCGGAACTCGATTTTGAAGACACCTGGCAACGTTCGGTAGTCGGGGTGGTCACGCTCTCGAATGAAGACCATCACGTCGAAGAAGCGCTGCAAAAGGTCTTGGCCGAAGCCGACAAGATTCTCGGTCCCCTTGTGGTGGGACATTCAGTCGAATTGCTGTAGAAAGCCTTTAGCCGATAGCCATTCGCAAGATTTCGGGAATTTGAATCCTCTTGCTAATCGCTAACGGCTAATGGCTCACGGCCAACTGGAGTGCTGCAGGTCGAGGAAGCGCAGGAAATGAGCCCAGATCATCACAGACACGAACGTGTCGGCGAGGAAATCGCCCACGAACTGAACGCCATGCTGGTTGGCGAACTCAAAGACCCCCGCCTGGAAGGCAATGTCTGCGTCAGCGAAGTCCGCGTCCAGCCGGACATGAAGCACGCGCGCGTCTTTGTCAGCGTGCGCACGGAAAACAGCAAGGAACAAAGCGACGCCATCAAGGCCCTCGAACACGCCGCCGGCTTCATCAAGCACGAACTCGTTGAGCGCCTGCAATTGCGCCGCGTGCCCGATCTCCACTTCACGCTCGACCTCTCGCAGGAGCACGTCGAGCGCATCGAACAGTTGCTCAAACAGATGAAATCCGAACGGCTCAACAAACCCGAATCGAACCCGTAACGGGGCGCAAACCATTACCCGAATTGCTATTCTGAGAACATCCAGTCAGGATGCCGGAAGAGTCTCAACGACGGCATTGGGCACAAACCTTATATGAATTGCAATATGTCCTGGATTTTTGATCTCTGATTTCCGATTACGGACTACTAACTACGGACTTCCGACCGCCACTATCATGCCCAAACAGCCACAACCTGCTCCCTTCGACGGAGCCCTGGTCATCAACAAACCGCAAGGCAAGACGTCTCACGACGTGGTCGATGCCGTACGCCACCTCGCCGGATTCCGCCAGATCGGTCATCTCGGCACGCTCGATCCGTTGGCGACAGGCGTCCTTGTTTTGTTGCTCGGCAAAGCCACGCGCTTCGTCCGTTTCTATAGTGGCCGCCGCAAACGTTACACCGCTGGCTTCCGTTTCGGTTTTGCCACGAATACTTTTGATTCCGAAGGTCAAGCCACTGGGCCGGATGCTCCACCTGCGCTCGACCGCGAAGTCCTGGAGCGCCTTGCCGCCGAATCCATGGGCCGCTTCGATCAGATGCCGCCGATCTTCTCCGCCAAAAAAATCCAGGGGCGTCCCGCCTACGAATTGGCGCGCAAGAACCAGGCCGTCGAGCTGAAAGCGGTCCCGGTCGAAATATTTGAATACAAGCTGCTCGAAATCACTGGCCCCATCGCGCGTTTTTCGATCGAGTGTTCTTCCGGCACCTATATCCGTTCGCTGGTTCACGATATGGGACAAAAGCTTGGCTGCGGCGCGCATCTCGCCGAGATTTGCCGCACCGCCGTCGGTGAATTTTCGCTGGAGCAAGCCATCACCCTGGAAGAACTAGCCGAGGCAAAGAAAGACGGCAAGTTTGTAAACTGCCTGATTCCCCTGGAAAGCCTTTTGCCGGATTTTCCCCGCACCAACGTGCTGCCGGTCCTCGAGAAAAAAATCCGCCACGGCGCCAAATTCAACGTCATGCTGTCGCAATTGCAGCCAGGCCGCGTGGAACTCCCGCCGGGTGCCACTACGCAACTCGATGGCGAAGGCGCACAGCCGCCGCGTCTTCGCGTCTTCAGCCAGCAAAATAAACTCATCGCCATCGCTGAAGCCGTCGTCCCGCGCACCTATCAGCCCATCGTGGTCTTCGATCCGCTGCCCTGATCCATGTAGCGCAGGGCCAGCGCCTTTTGCTCGCCCTGCGGCTTTGCTTTAGCCCCTTGGCGAATGACCCCCTTGGTCCTTCGCCGAGGTATCAGATAAGTTTTCGCAATGCGCGGCAAGTTCCACCTCATCGCCAACACTAAGTTCGCCGCCCCGGACCACAAAACAGTTCAACGCCAGTTCTCCCCCGAACTTTTGCACAATCTCCTTCAACACGCGCGGGTTCTGCTCCAACGTATCCGGGTCGTACGTGGTCATCACGCAGCGGCCGCGTAGATCCTGAATGCCGATCACGGCATCGCCAATGCGCAGGCATTTTCCCGGCCACTCGCGCTCTGCGAGTCCCTCCACCCCGCCAACGACAATATTCGGCCGCAGCCGCCGGGTGTCATGTTCAAACGCCTCGATCGCCCCATCGGTAGCCACAAGCAAAGGCAGAATGTCGAAACGCTCCGGCCCATCGTAGTAGGTGAGTTGCGCACCCGGCACGGTAGCCTCGCGCACAAGCCGCAGCGCCTCCGCCGAGTTCCATGGATGCCCTGAAATCAACGGCTGCCCATCCGCACCGATTCTGCCCTTCAGTCCGAGCAATTTGTGTTGTGTGCGCGAAGTCAGAACATGGCCGTTCGGACCGACCACGAGCACTTTGCGATCCCCGTCGAAACCCGATTCACCCATGGAAACATGCATCAGTTTCTCTCCTGCCATCGACTTCACCGGATATCTCCAGAGCTCCTTGATATACATGGGGCGCTCCTTTCTTCCCAAGGCAGGGTTCGATGTACAAGGCGGCCTTAGGGCTACATCCGAGGCGTGGTGGGCTGCCACGCCTCGAAAGTCTCAAGCGGATTTGCGCAGCGCGATCTTGGGGAAGTCTACTTCCACGCCGGTGGCGTTGTTGAAGTAGTTGGTGAAAATGTTCAGTGCTACGTGCGCGATGATCTCGGCGATTTCCGCGTCGCTGTAGCCGGCCCGTCGTACCGCCTCCACCTCTGCATCGGAGATTTGCCCCTTGCTCTCCACAAGTTGCCGGGCGAACTGCAAAGCAGCCGTCGTCTTGGGTGTCGTGGAATTCGCGGACCGCGCCAGTTCCAGTTCTTCGATGGTCAATCCGGTCATTTTGCCGATCGCCGTGTGCGCGGAAAGGCAATACTGGCAGGAATTCTGGTCCGCAACCTCAATCGCGAGTTGTTCGCGAAGCTTGGGATCCAATGCGCCATGTGCCAATGCTCCGCTGAACGAGATATACCCCTCCAAAACGGCGGGTGAATTGGCCATTACCTTGGTCAAATTCGGCACCACCCTGAACTTTGCTTTGACGGCATCGAGAAGTTCCTTGGTTTTGCCGGTAGCCTGCTCGGGCTGGACCGCATTTAATCTGGACATGTAAGCCTCCTGAAAAAGTTTCAAATCTTTGCTACGTTCGTGGGATGGATTCCGGGCTACCGGGTTTCCAGGAAACGCTGTAAGGTGGCTTACATTCAGAGGGGGGCCCAGTCAGGCGCCAATGGCCACAAAAGCAGCTCAGCGAACACCAACTCTAGCGGAAGCGCCGGCCCTCTCCGCTTTCGAACTCTTCGCCACCCTCCCGCCCTCGCGCTTGCGCGCGCTGCAGCAGCAGAGTGAACTCCGCGAATTTCCCGCAGGCCACGAATTCTTCCATTCGGGCGAATCGGGCCATCAGCTTTTTCTGCTGGAGAGCGGCCGCGTGCAGACTTTTCGCCATATCGCCAAGCGGAAACTGATCATCAGCGAACTGGAGCCTCCCGCTGTCTTCGGCGAAATGGGTTGCGTCGGCCAGCGCGTCTACCACTGCACGGCGCAGGCCCTGCAGCCTTCGCGCATCCGTATTATCGAGAGCCAGGCCGTTGAAAGCATCCTCGAAGAATTCCCCGACGTCACCCGACGTCTCCTCGACCTCGTCAGCCAGCGCTTCGTCGGCGTCCTTTTGGACCTCGAAGGCATGTCTTTTCGCCAGCTTTTGCCCCGCCTTGCCGCCCTCCTGCTGGAGAAGGCCGAGAACGGCACAGTAAGAAATCTGACGCATCAAGAACTTGCCGAGCGGCTGCGGGTTTACCGTGAATCGGCGACTGCCGCGCTCGGCGAACTGAAGAAGGCCGGTATCATCGCCGTGGAACGCAAACAGATTCACATCCTCGATCGGGCGCGATTGGAACGCGCGTCGCGGGAATAGCAGCCGGCTTGAACGCGGCCAAACCTGCCGCTATAGTCAGAAATTTGGAGTCAACGGAATGACGGCAACAACGGCAAGCGAGCGGGCGCCCACACCCGGTTTCAGCCAGATGATCCGCGTCGAAGACTCTTTGAGCGGAGTCCCCGCTCTGCCAGCGGATCGCGCTCGCCAGTATTGCGCGCAACTCGAAGCGGGCCATATCCTCTTTCTTCCGGTTTCACCCATTCCCATTTCACCGGAAGACCGCGAACTCCTGCTCGGCCGCAAACAAACCGGCTCCGCTTATCACAAGAACATCGCTTACCGCCCATTCGAAGATCGCGTTACCGGCCTCGACGCCTCCGAGCAAGCCGAAGCGGAGATTCTTCGCCGCATCCTGCATGACTTTTCGGAGAATGCCGTCCAGTTCCTCGCCGCATTTCTTGCGCCCTACGCGGGCAAATGGAAACTCGACTACGCCAGCTACCGCCCGATTGAAGAAAAAGGCCGCCCCGCCCGCCTCCACGCGCGCAACGATCTCCTGCACTTCGATTCGTTTCCCACGCGTCCGACGAACGGCTCCCGCATCTTGCGTTTTTTCGTCAACCTCAATCCCGTGCAAGCCCGCGTCTGGCTAACCTCGCAAACCTTCGAAGCCTTCGGTCCCCTCTATGTGGAATCCGGCAATCTGCTCGCTTCCATCATCGGCAATGTTCTCACCCGCGGACTCCGCGCCGCCGCGCGCACGCTGCATCTCCCCATCGGCAATCGTCCGCCTTATGACGAGTTCATGCACCGTTGTCACAATGCCATGAAGGAAGACGCTGCATTCCAAGAAAACACGTTGAAGTATCAGTGGGAATTTCCACCCAACAGCGCCTGGATGGTCTGCACGGACTCTGTCAGCCACGCCGTGCTTTCTGGCCAGTACGCACTCGAACAGACTTTCTTCATTCCGCAATCTGCGCTGGTGGAGCCGCAGAGATCGCCGCTCGCAGTCCTCGAGAAAATGGCTGGCCGCCCGTTGACGATCTAGCCGCGGCAGATTGCTCTTCGGAGCTTTCGCACGACGATCCAGGATCTTGGCTAATCGGGGGGCCGCTGCAGCGGCACTTCAGGTTGCCCCGGCGATGGCTGCTGAGCCGGTGGATTCGCCGGAGGCGTACCGGGCTGGTTTGCTGGGGGCTGCTGTTGGCCGGGCCCCGCTGGATTTGCTGGAGGCGTGCCTGGTTGGCCCGCTGGAGGGGCTGCCGGTTGACCTGCGGGTGGCACGGCCGGTTGTTCCGGTGTGGGTTGCACAGGCTCGGCTTCGCGTTCACGAGGCGGGCCACCCCCTTCGCGGAATCCGCCGCGGGCTCCGCCAGTGGAATCGCCCATGCCCGCATAAAACACCTGCGATTCGTGAAACGGTGAGCGCACCCGCCGCGGCGTGATCAGGAACAGTAATTCATCGTCTGTAAAGGAGGTGTTGCGGCTGCCGAACGCGTAGCCGATGCCGGGCAACGTGGCCAGGCCGGGAATACCCGTAATGGATTTCGTTTCATCCTGGTTGAGCAAGCCCACTACCAGCGACGTCTCGTTCTCCTTCAGCCTCACCGTCTGTGTGACTGTGCGATTTGAGATCACCGGAATTCCATTCACGCTGCTGCCGGATAGCGCCTTGATCTCAAACTCGAGTTGCAGCGTCACATCGTTGCTCACATGCAGCGTCGGTGTGGCCTTCACCTTGATGCCGATGTCGATGTATTCCGACCCCGGATACGGTTGCTGGCTTGTTGCCGGATTCGAAATCAGGCTCACCGGGCTCACAATCAGCGTGACCTGCCCGGCTGATCCCGATAGGTTGTTCGTCACCGCGATGTCGGGAAACGTGCTGTTGGTGAATGTACCCGCAACGAGCGCGGTCGGATTCGTCCCGGCGGGAGGCTCCAGCGCGTTGGCAAAGAGGCCGTTCCCCAAATCCGCAAACACCGTCACGGTTCCCGCTCCGGTATTTGCCACCGCAATGCCGCCATTGGATTGTTGCGTGAAGTCCGCGATAGCCACTCCCGTAGGGGCGGAGGAAGTTGCCAGCGGCGATTGCGAGGCAGTCACAAAAGTGCCGTCCCCATTGCCCAGGTACACGGTTACGGTGTTGTCGGCCTGGTTCACAATCGCCAGGCCCGGTCCAGTGCTGCCGCTCAAGCTGCCGGAAGCAATCGCAACGGGAGTTTTGCCCACGGTCAGTGGCGATTTGTCGAACTCGGTAAACGTACCGTCGCCATTTCCCTTGAGAATCGTCACGTTCTGCGAGGTCTGATTCACAATCGCCAGGTCCGGATAACCGTCGCCGTTAAAGTCCGCGGTGGCGATGGCTACGGGCCCGGTCTCAGTACTACTCAGGGCAAACGGAGAGCCGGTGGCTGGCTTGAATGTGCCGTCACCATTTCCGAGAAATACCGAGTATGTGTTGTCCTTGAAGTTCGTCACCACGAATCCCGGATTCGAGTTGGTTTTCTGGTTAAACGTTCCGATCACAATGGCGCTCGGCTGATTTCCAACGGCAATCGGCGTTGCGGAAATCTTGAAACTGCCGTCGCCTTGCCCGAACAACTCGATCACGGTATTCCCCACAGGGTCCGTAATCAGCAAATCCGCAAAATTGTCGTTGTTCACTGCGCTCGAGGAGGCATTCAGACTTCCCGTCGCAATGGCCGGGGCAGGTGTGGAAGCGGTCCATTTTGTGCCCAGCGCAATGGGTGAAACCAGGCCGGTGCCGCTGGTCGGCTGCGCAAACTGCTCCGGCGCGCCCACGCCCTGGTTCAGAAGTATCGTCAGCGTATTGTCGGTCTGGTTCACCACGGCAAGATCCTGCGTGCCGGAGCCACGGAAGTCTGCGGTGAGCATGGCGGTGGGATTGGTGCCGACGGTGAATTGTTCCGTGGGAATCGAAACCCCCGTTCCTCCCGGATTGGCCGAAAAGCCCGTCGATCCCAAGCTGCCGGAAAGCAGGGAAAGCGTAATCGGATAACGGTCGCCAACGAAGAATGTCGCGGGTTTTCCGTCCTGTGCGCGCAGAAGAACCTCTCTCCCGCTATGTACCAGCGAAAGCCCATCGGAAAACTGAGCCGTAAAGGTAGGCAGGGTCAGCAGGAACGTACTCTTGCCTCCGCCAAAGGCCGCAAACGGGGGAATGGACGAGGCCAGACTCGCTATGCCTCCGGCAGCCGCGATGCCGGCCGGTCCCCCAAACACCTGCGCCAGCAGCGTAAGCAGCGAACTCAGGTCCGGAGCGGAATGCAGCGCGCCCGCGAGACTTGGCGGAACGGCAATGAGCCGCGTGCTCGCGGGCGGCGTGATTCCCAGCGTGCGCGCGGTCGACCGGTCCACCTCCAACAGCGCGATTTCCAACAGCACTTCGCCTGGCGTCTGCTCCACGTTGTGAATGATCTGGCTGGCCAGCCTCACGCGCGGAACGCTGCCGCGTACTGTGATGGAATGGTTCGGATACGACTGAGAAATGCGCGTGAGTCCCGTCAGCTCCCGCAGAACGCGCACCATCTCGCCGATGTCGGTCGTTGACGCGGAAACCGGCAGTGCGAACGTCTGCTCTACTTCCGGCTCATACTGCCGCCGCTTTTCCGTGGTGTCGGCCGCGACAAAAAAACGTTCGGAATCCAGCGCGGACCAGAAAGTGCCGGTCTGCATCGACAGGATTTTCATGGCCGTATAAAAATCCACGTCGGGCAGGCGGAGTCGCGTTCTGCCCGCGGGAAGATCGGGATCGAAGACCACCTTCAATCCGAAGGCTTTTGCTACTTGCTCGTAGGCCGATTTCGTGTCGCCTTGAAACTGAAAACCGTGGGTCGTTTTTGCCGGCGACACGCGCGGGAGTCCCGCGGCGGGTTCCTCAAGCAATTTTGTTTCGTTGGCGGCGTTCATCGCAGCGATCTGCTGCAGGCGTTCGAGCAGCGCGGGATTCCCCGGGTCGATCTCTAATGCCTGGGCCAGCTCCATTGTGGCGCCATCCATATTTCCCTGAATGGCCAGACGTTCCGCCGCATCCACATGTTGGCGCAAAAGCTGCGAGCGGAGCGCCGCAGCTTTCCCCACAAGGGTCACATTGAAAGGAGCGTAGCGGGCTGCTTCTTCGTAGCTGCTCAGCGCGTTTACAATATCCCCGTTCGCTTCTTCCTGGGCCGCCTGCTCGGCCAGCTTCTTTGCGCGCTTCGGATCCGGTTTGACCAGATTCCGGTCGGGATTCTGGGCCTCCGTCACAAGGGGGTTCTGCGGAGTTTGCGCAGGTAATTCGGTGCAGAGTATGGCCACCGACAAAAGGAGGGAAGTCGCCGTAGTGAGGTGAGGTCTGCGCATACTCTCTAATAGACGCAAACCAGCATTTTACAGGGTAGCGGCAGTGCCGTGCACGATGTTCTCTTCTCGTTCCATTTCGTGGGCTATTTTCTTTGGTTAGGGTGGATTAGACAAAAAGGTTGGGCCGTAATGTTCCGAAAACGAGGGGAAAAAATCAAGGTCACTTGCACTTGACGGACTAAACCAGTCCGTTTTACACTGGAACTGTAGTTGCAAATGATTTACAACTGGAGTTCCCGTGCTCTCTGCCTTTCTCATTGCCCTTCGTGAGGGCGTCGAGGCTGCCCTCATCGTCGGCATTATCCTCGTTTATCTTTCCCGTACCGGCAGGACTCATCTGGCTCGCTACGTGTGGGGTGGGGTATCGGCTGCTGTGGCGCTGAGCCTGGCGGTGGCCATTGCTTTAGAACGATTTAACATCAGCGAAGACGGTTTCGAAGGGCTTTTGCTGCTGCTAGCCGCCTTTTTCGTTGTCACGATGATTATCTGGATGAACCGCATCGCCCGCCACCTCAAGAAGGAAATCGAAGAAAAAGTAGAAGCTTACGCGACCCGGGCAGGGTCCGCTGCAGGCTGGGGCCTGGGGTTGTTTGTCTTTCTGATGGTCGTCCGTGAGGGAGCAGAGCTGGCCCTGATCTTGCGCGCAGTCGAGCTTTCCACCGAAGGTCTCCAGACCTGGATTGGCACCATTGCCGGAATCGGCGCCGCCGTAGCCGTTGGACTTTTCTTCTTTAAAGGCACATTAAAGGTGCCTTTGCACCGGTTTTTTGCCGTTACCAGCGCCATCCTGATCCTCGTCGCCATTCAGTTGGCCGTCACCGGCCTGCACGAACTCAGCGAAGCCCGCTGGCTCCCTTCCAGCAAGACCGAAATGTCGCTGCTCGGTCCCATCGTTCGCAACGAACTCTTTTTCTTTATATTCGTTTTTGGCGCCGCTGCCCTGATGATTATTCGCGAGTGGCAAGCCGCCTCGCACAGCAAGATTAGCCAGGCGGCAACCAATGACGCGGAGCGCCGCTTGCTCGAAGCACAGAACCGCCGTCAGCGTCGCTGGATGATTGCGGCAGCCGCCACGAGTTTGCTGGTGATTTTGGCGCTCACTGCCGATTTCATTTACGCCAAGGTGAATGCTGCGCCACCGCAGGCGCGGCCCGTTGAGGCTGTCAACGGAACGGTCCGCATCCCGGTGGCGGAAGTGCAGGACGGCAGCTTGCACCTCTTCACCCTCAACGCCAACGGCCAATCCATCCGTTTCATGATCATCAAGAAGCCCAACGGCTATGGCACGGCGCTCGATGCCTGCTTGATATGCGGCGCCGAAGGCTACCGCCAGGACGGCCAGAACGTCATGTGCCGCCATTGCGCTTCGGCAATCTACATTCCCTCGATCGGTCAGAAGGGTGGTTGCAACCCCATCGGATTTACGTCTCAGGTGGAAGGCACGGACATATTGATCGACGTCTCCACTGTGACCAAAGCAGCGGAAGAGATCCCGCGATAGGAGATTGGGCGCGCTCACCGGCCCACGGCAATGTTCTTTCGACTCGTAGCCGATTCGTTCACTCGGCGGCCCAAACGCAAAATGCTCACCCTTGCCGCCCTGGCATTGGGGATGGCCGTGGCAACGGCGGCGCTCAGCGTATCGCTGGACGTCGGCGATCGCCTGGCGCAGGAGTTCCGCAGCCTCGGCGCGAATCTCGTCGTAACTCCCCAAGCCGATTCTCTCCCTCTCGAGATTGGCGGCGTGGACTACCGTCCCGCCAACGCCGGCGCCTATCTTCCCGAAGCCGACGTCGGCAAACTCAAAACCATTTTCTGGCGCTTCAACATCACGGCCTTCGCACCGATTCTGCAATCTCCAGGCGAATTGATGTTAGATTCACCCGGAGATAAAGCTCCTTCCACTTCTTCCAATGTGGAAATCATCGGCACGTGGTCCAATCATACGGTTCCGATTCCTGATGGCACCACCTATGTGACTGGCATTGAAAAAACAAATCCTTGGTGGACCGTAAATGGGCGCTGGTTCCAGGAGGGTAGACGAGAGTGCGTCGTCGGCGTGGCCCTCTCCAAGCGCCTGAACCTGCAAGTTGGCCAGCACATCAATCTCAACGTTCCCGACCCTTCCAAGATGGTTCAGCAATTTGCCGTCTTTACGATTACGGGGATTCTTTCTACCGGTGGCACTGAAGAAAATGCGGTAGTGCTTTCGCTTTCCGATACGCAAGCGCTTGCCCGGCTACCCGGCGTTTATCGCACGCTTTACGTCTCCGCCCTGACCAAGCCCGAAGACGCCTTCGCCCGCAAAGACATCAAGCTCATGACGCCGGAAGAGTATGACAAGTGGTATTGCACACCCTACATTTCGGCGATCGCCCAGCAAATCAGCGAGGAGTTGAAAGGCACCGATGTGCGCGTCATCCGCCGCGTGGCCGAAGGCGAAGGCACGATCCTAAGCCATGTGCGCACGCTGCTGTGGCTGGTCACCTTCAGCGCGCTCCTCGCGGCTGCGCTGGCCGTTGGCGCGTCGGCCGCCGCCTCCGTCATCGAGCGCCGCACCGAAATCGGGCTGATGAAAGCCCTTGGTGCAGGCTCCGGCCTCGTCGGTGTTCTGCTTGCCGCGGAGCAATTGCTGGTGGCCTTCGTCGGTGGTGGTATTGGCTACTGCTTGGGAATCGTGCTGGCGCGCCTGCTGGGCCAGCGTGTTTTTGGTTTTGTGCCGGAGCCGCGCGTTTTTCTGCTCTTCATCGTCCTCGTGTTGGCTGCCTTGATTACGCTGGCAGGCAGCGCTTACCCCTTGCGGCGCGCTTCGAAGTACGACCCGGCGCCCATCCTGAGGGGTGAATAATGGGTCCCTCTCCCATGTTCCTGCGCATTGTTCGCCGCCTGCTCACTGCCAATTACAGCCGCCTCTTCGTAATTCTCTTGGCTCTGGGCGCCGGCGCCGCGATCACCGCATCCTTGCTGAATCTCCAGATCGACGCCAAGAAGCGCCTCACCACTGAATTCCGCTCCCTCGGCGCGAATGTGATTGTCACCCCGCATACAAATAACGCGAACACGGATTCGGCTACACTCGATCAGGACATTCTGAGTATGCTGCCCGCACAGAATGCCGGCAAGCCCGTTCCCGCCGTGGGCTTCCTTTATGTCATCGGAGAAGTGGCCAAATCCGGTGTAACGCAACATCAACCCGCGGTCATTGCCGGCGCGGAAGGCGACAGCATCACCAAAATTCGCCCCGGCAAGCGCACGGAATATTCCGCCGACCTGGAAAAAGATCCGGCCGCTTGCGAAGCCGGTGCCAAGGCCGCCCAGCAGTTCCAGGTTGGCGTCGGCGATTCCTTGCACCTCCGCAATCAGGGCAGGGAAGCCACCTGCAAAGTTTTCGCCGTGGTAGCCACGGGCGGTCCCGAAGACACGCAGATCTTCACTAAGCTTGCCACCGCGCAATCCCTTGCCGATTTGCCCGGCCGCATCAGCCTGATTCAACTCAGCGTCACCGGCACGCCGCAGGTTCTCGAAAGCTTCATCGCCAGCCTCGGCCGGCGACTTTCTGGCGCAGATGTCCACGGCATCAAGCGCCTTGCCGAAGCCGAAGGCAAGCTCTATAACCGCATCAGCGGGCTGCTCACGGCCACCGTGGTTCTTGTCCTGCTCCTCACTTCTCTCTGCGTGATGGCAGGCATGAGCAACGTTGCCATCGAACGCAAGAACGACGTCGGCCTCATGAAAGCCATCGGCGGCTCGGTGCGCCGCGTCGTGCGGTTGTTTCTCGCCGAGGCCATCATTCTCGGCATCGTGGGCGGAGTTATCGGCTCCGCCTTGGGGATCATCGGCTCGATTTGGCTCGGGAAAGCCGTGTTTGGCGTCGCTGCGCAGCCCCGCTGGATTGTGTATCCTGTTTCCGTGGCCATCACCGTGATTGTTTCCATCGCCAGCGCGTTTCCCCTGCGCCGCCTGGCCAGCGTCCGGCCGGCAAATGTATTTCGAGGTGAAGCGTGAACGCGCAAGTGCGCATTGATTCGCTGGTGAAAGAGTACGGCACGCTGCGCGCGCTGAATGGCATTTCCTTTCACATCCAGGCCGGCGAATGGGTGGCGCTGATGGGGCCCTCCGGCTCCGGCAAAACAACACTGATCAACATTTTGGGCGGGCTGGACACGTTGACCTCTGGCCACGTGATCGTCGACGGCGTGGACCTGGCCAAGCTCTCCGAAAATGATTTGGTTCGCTATCGCGCTGAAAAAATCGGCTTCGTTTTCCAGCAGTTCCACCTTGTGCCTTATTTGAGCGCTCTCGAAAACGTGATGCTGGCTCAGTATTTTCACAGCGTCACCGATGAAAAGCAGGCTGAAGAAGCCCTGAAGCGCGTCGGCCTCGGTCATCGCCTCACGCATTTGCCTTCGCAACTCTCCGGCGGTGAGCAGCAGCGCGTCGCCATTGCACGGGCGCTCATCAACCAGCCGAAACTTATTCTCGCCGATGAGCCTACGGGCAACCTCGACGAAGCCAACGAAGAGATCGTCATCGGACTTTTCCGCGAGCTCCACAGCGCCGGCCACACCATCCTCATGGTTACGCACGATCCGGACATCGCCCAGCAAGCCGACCGCCGCATCGAACTCGTTCACGGCCACCTCGCCGTGGATCAGCGCATCACCATGGACGACGGCATCCACTTCGACCATCTTCTCGAACAGATCTGGGTCTGCGCCGAAGAAGGAAAACCATCCGACGTGGAGCACATTCGCACGCCTGGCGGCGTCGACCCCGTAAAGACGCTCGCGCGCATGGAAGATTTGCGCCTCGTCAAAGTTCTGGAAGAGCAGCAACTAGTCGAACTCACCGATCGCGGCAAAAGCCGCGCCCGCGACGTTGTGCGCCGTCACCGGCTCGCTGAGCGCCTTTTCAAGGACACGTTCCGCATTGACGATCACGAAGCCCACAGCCAGGCTTGCAAATTCGAACACATCATCAGCCCGGAGCTCGATGAACGCATCTGCTCGTTTCTGGGCCATCCCACAACGTGCCCCCACGGCAACCCGATTCCCCCGGGCTCTTGCTGTAACCACAAGAAGGGGACCAGTTAATGTAGCCGCGGGGCTTTAGCCCCGCCGGCATTCTGCCCAGCAAATGCGGGCGCACACAACACACATGCCAACACCCATCGATCAGCGCAAGAAGCCCACCGCCGTGAAAATTCACGTGAAGACCGCCGCTGGTGTGGACATCACCTGGGCCGACGGTCACTCGAGTCACTACGATTTTGCCTTCCTGCGCGAACAATGCCCCTGCGCTACCTGCAACGACGAGCGCGCCAAAAAAGAATCCATGGCTTCCACGAGTCTGCAGACCTCGCCGTTGCTCCAGATGTACAAGCCGAAGATAAAGGCGCAATCCGCAACGCAGGTGGGCAGCTATGCGATTCAGATTGCCTTCAACGACGGCCACTCCACCGGCATCTACAGTTATGACTATCTCCGCACCCAGTGCCCCTGCGCCGAATGCGAAGCCGCCTTCCGCAAGACTTCTGCCTAGCAACGGTGGCACAGGCATTCTTGCCTGTGCGCCTCGGTCAGTGCCTCCAACCCCAAAGTGAACCTAGGGTAACCGGCCAATTGCTTGCACTTGTCATTCCGAGCGAAGGGCAAAGCTTTTTGTGGCCCGCAGTCGAGGAATCGAGGAATAACCGCCAGGTGAAAGGGCGCTTGTGGGTTCAGTTCGGTTTTTGATCCAGCGTCTTCAACAATTCCACTACGCGTGGCGCAGCCTTGGAGTTCGGCTGTAACTGCAGGAACTTCTCGTAAGCCTGCTTCGCCCCTTCCTTCTGATTCATCTCCCACAGCGCGTCGCCGAGGTTCAAATAAGCCACGCCGCGATTAGGATCAAGCGCAATCGTTTTCCGGAACCAGTCCGCTGCCTGCGCATGTTGCCCCAGCTTGAAGCACGCAAATCCTGCATTATTCGTATATAACGGCATCGCCGGCTGCAGCTTGGCGGCCTCTTCGAACTTTGCCAGCGCTTCTGCGTAGCGTTTCTCTTTATACGCGCGCATGCCTTCGTCATTGGTCGCGGCGGCAATATCCTTCGGCGTCGGAGCTTCGGAGGAAGACGCGGTAGTTGTTCTGGCCGCTGCACCCGTTACCGTGGCTGCATTCGAATTTGCGCCGGCCTCCAGCTTCGACTGCGCCGCCGCAAGCTGCTTCTTCAATTCCTCATTCTGTTCTGCTTGCTTGCGAATCTCCGCTTTCAACTGTTCGAGTTCCGCGTTCGCCTTGATGGCATCTTCGCTCAGTTGCGTCGAACTTTCGTTCAGAAATTCCGTTTCGTGATTCAGCTCAAACAGGAAATCTCCGCCTTCACTCCCCGGAAGATTGCCGAACGCCGGTGTCTGGTGCGAAAGCGCCGAGACCGCGGGCGTTACGTACGCCGCCAATTCTGTCGCCGTCACTACCCCGTCGCCATTCAGGTCGGCGCGCCCATCCAGCGCCTGCAGCAATGTCCAGGTGAAGACGGAATGTCCGTTCGGCCCGTTGTCCGCCACCTGCTGATCCGCTTGGCCCGCGGTGAACATCTGCCGCGCCGTCCGCCGCGAAATCTCCAGCAGGTAGTTCTGGATGCCGAGCGTGGAAGTCCCTCCCCGGGTCAATGCCAGCCCGCTGTAGCAGGAGTCCATCACGAACAAAAGATGCTTCGCCGGAATCGCTTCGGCAATATCCTGAAAATTCGACATCGAAATGGCGCTGCCTTCATAGTTCGCCAGCCCCGCATCCACGGGAATGATGTAGCCCAGGTCACGCCCCGAAGCGAGATGCCGCGTCGCGCCATGACCCGCATAAAAGACAAACACGCGGTCTTCACGCTTCACCAGGTCAGGATTCGCCAGTTTGTCGCCCAGCAGCGAAAGAATGTTTTCGCGCGTCGCTTCTTTGTCGAAAAGTCCAAAAACATGATCCGGCTTGAAGTTGTATTTCTTGATCAGCAGATCCTGCACCGCGCGCGCATCGTTCGCTGCATAGCTCAATTTCGGCCACGACTGGTAATCGTCAATTCCGATGACCGCCGCCCAGCTCTCCCGGTAAATGGGCAATGCCTGCGGCGTCTGCTGCGCGGTTTCCAGTCCCCGCGTGCCCTCCACAACAAACGCGCTGCCATTCCATGAAGCAAACTTGAATCCATCCTTTTGCAGCGTCTCGATGATTTGCGGCAGCGCTTCGATGCTGATCTTGTGGATGTCGTGAAACAGGATGATCCCGCGTCCGGCCTTTTCCGCCTCGGTCACCACGCGCTGCGCCACCGAATTCGGCACCGGATCGGCCCAGTCCTCGGAATCCACGTTCCACAGCACCACTTTCATTTTTTCGCTGATCACCTTGTTCCGGATGTCCTGATTGATCGCGCCATAAGGCGGCCGGAACAGCACTGGATCCTGCTTTTGAATGTCCTTGATCAGCGCGCTGGTCGTATCGATTTCCTTGGTATACCCAGCCGCATCCATCTTCGGCAGCACCGGATGGCTATAACTGTGATTTCCCAGCGCCGACCCTTGCCCCAGAATCCGCGTGCTCAGCGCCGCAGTGGCCGTCAGCTTCGCTCCACTGTCGAGGGTCTCCGGTCCCAGGTTCCGCCCCACCTGAAAAAACACTGCCTTCAGCCCATACTTCTGCAGAATGTCCAAAATTTGCGCCGTGTAGCGCGGGTGCGGTCCGTCATCAAACGTCAAAACCAGCGTTTTCGGCGGCAGGTCGTAGCCGAACATTTCATCCTTGGAAGCCGCTTTCTTCGTCCCCCCGCGGTTCTCCGTTGCCGGCAGCGTATTCCGCATTTCGCGCAGAATCTGCTCGCGTGCGTATTTTGACCTCACGAACTCCACATAATGCGACCACGCCTCGCGCCGCACCGGCATTCCCCGCGTCTGAAATCCGCTGAAGATGTCCGCGATCTCTTTCTGATAGAGCGCCTCGATGGCATTCAAGGACGTCAAATCGTCCTGCACGCGCTTCTGCAAATCCGCGCCGCCCTGTCCGTTTGCGGCGAGCTCTTCCAGCGTGTCGTGGAACGCAAGTTTGTCCGCATCGCGATAATCCGGAAACGTCTCAATCCTGCTCAGGAACTCGGTAGCCGTCTGCGTCTTGCTCGCGGTCAGTGATTCGGTAAGGCTTTGCTGCAAGGCGAGGATCGCCTGGCGATTCTGCTCGAATAGCATCTTCCCGGCGGTCGAGACCTGCTCGCGAACGGCCGGGTCCAGCGCCTTGGCGTTGTCCATTAAAACGATGATCTTGCGGTAGTTGGCAACGATCTGGTCGCACTGATCGCCGAGTGGCGTGCCCGCCGCCGAAAGCGTCATCGGGCAAATCACTCCCAGGAAGCTAAGCAGAATTAGTCTTCGAACCATAGGCGTCGCAACTGGGTTGGACCTCTCCGTCATCACAAAATGCCACCCTGCGCTCTGCCTCTATAATGAAAGAGGCCTCCGGGAATTTCCAGTTTATGTGTTTCCCGATTTTCCAACCGGCCCAGGCTCAAATTGTGCGAAATGTCACCTTAGCGCTAGTTTCTAGCCGCTTAGCTGGACTTGCCTGGCGAAAAATGCGAGCATTGGAATCTGCAGGTCTGATTACCCTTTCATGAGCAGCACTCCGCAAAGCCCGGCTGCCCAAAGCAGCCAGGGCAACGGTATTCCTCGTGTTCTAGTCGCGACCACCGCGCTATTAAGCTTCATTTCCTTCTGGCGCGCTGCGGCTATCGTGCTGAATGACCTGGCTTCCTCCGCCTACTACGCCGGAGGCGAAGCCGAGGGATACATTGGCAAGGCCGCGCCGTGGTTCATCCTCGGCATCATGCTGTTTTCCTACGCGGTCCGCGCCATCTACGTGGAAAGCTGCAGCATGTTCGTCCGCGGCGGCGTCTACCGCGTCGTCAAGGAAGCCCTGGGTGGCACCCTGGCAAAATTCAGCGTTTCCGCGCTGATGTTCGACTATATCCTCACCGGCCCGATCAGCGGTGTCTCCGCCGGCCAGTACATCGTCGGTCTTTTTAACGAGACCTCCGATTACATCCACTGGGGCTTCCATATCGCGCCCGGTTTTGGCGCCGCCTTTTTTGCCATTCTCTGCACCACCTATTTTTGGTGGTACAACATCAAGGGCGTCCACGAATCCAGCCAAAAGGCCATGCGTATCATGCAGATCACCACGGTCATGGTGGTCATCCTGATCTCCTGGTGTGTCTACACCGTTCTGATCCGGCATCCCGCGCTGCCTCCATTCCCGCACCCGCGCAATCTGAAGCTTGAGCCCAACGCCATGGGCTGGCTCTACGGCGTGCAGTTTGCCCACTTTGCTGCCCTGATCGCCATCTTCGTTGGCTTGGGACATTCCGTCCTGGCCATGAGCGGCGAAGAATCCCTGGCGCAGGTCTATCGCGAAATCGAGCATCCAAAGCTGCCGAACCTCAAGAAGACCGGCCTGGTGATTTTCGTCTACAGCCTGGTCTTCACCTCGTTAGTTTCCTTCTTCGCGGTGATGATTATTCCGGACGCCCAGCGCCAGAATTTTCTTGAGAATCTTATCGGCGGTCTGGCCATGAATCTGGAAGGGCCGTTCCTGCTGCGCCTCGTCTTCCACGGTTTCGTCGTGGTCGTTGGCACGCTGATTCTGGCGGGTGCCGTTAATACCGCGATCGTGGGTTCAAACGGCGTGCTGAATCGCGTCTCCGAAGACGGCGTGCTGGCCGATTGGTTCCGGCAACCACACCGCCGCTTCGGCACCACCTACCGCATCATCTGGATCATCGCCGCACTGCAGATTCTCACCATCATCATCAGCCGCGGCGACGTCACCTTCCTCGCAAACCTGTATGCCTTCGGGGTTATCTGGAGCTTCGCCATGAAGGGCCTCGCGGTGCTGGTGCTGCGCTACACGCACCCCGGCGACCGCGAATATCGCGTGCCCTTGAATTTCCATCTCTTCGGTGTCGAAATCCCTCTGGGCCTGAGTTTCATTACCCTGGTTCTGCTGGGCATCGCGGTCATCAACCTTTTCACCAAGCCGCAAGCCACGATTGCCGGCGTCTCGTTTTCCATTTTCCTCTTCATCGTGTTCACGGTTTCCGAAAAGCTGACGCACCGTGCGCGTGGCGCCGTGGCCCACGTCGAAATGGACCAGTTTCACCTTGCCACGGAGGGCATTCTGACGCCCGAAGCCGTGGGCGCGCGCCCGGGCAACATCCTGGTGCCCGTCAGCAATATTCACTCGCTCTATCACCTGGGAAATGTGCTGGACCGCGTTAAACCCGGGCGCAGAGACGTTGTTGTGCTCCACGTGCGCCTCCTGCGCCGCGCCTCCTCGGGCGAGTACGATCTGGAAGCGGAACAGCTTTTCGGCAGCATCGAACAGCAACTCTTCTCCCAGGCGCTATCCATCGCCGAAAAGCGCGGGAAGACGATCCGGCTCGCCGTGGTGGCCGCAAACGAAATCTGGGACGCTATCCTCCGCGCCGGCACTTCCTTGCAATCCAGCACCATCGTTTTGGGCTATTCTCCCAAGGAGTCCACCGAAGAGCAGGCGCGCCACATCGGTGATGCCTGGGAAAAGCTGCCGGATCCGAAGCCGCAGTTCAATCTGGAAATTCACCTGCCCAATGGCGACAAGGTCTATAAGGTCCTTGGGCCGCACGCGCCAAACCTGACCGCCAATGAGGTAAACCTGCTGCATCGCCTCTGGCTACGCTTCAGCGAATCGGCTGCGCCGCTGGAGCTGCACCACCACGACGTGGTGCACTTCGCTCTCGAAGAAGTGATGAAGGAACTCGACGACGGCCAGGAAGAAGCCCTGATGGCCCGCCTCAAGGCGCACCTGGAATCCAACGTCAAAAAGAAGCCGACCAAGCTCTAAGGGCATCCGCTGACAGACCAGCGTAGCGGCCACTTTCCAGTGGCCAGGTCCCAGCGCGGGTCGCTCTTCAGGCCAACAAAGTCGCCGGCTAGTACGAACACCTCTACAGCAAGCGCCTGTTTTGCTTGAACTTACGCTCTTCGCGCCAGATTCTGTTAACCCGCAATAACCTTAAGAATTTACTTGAAATGTCGGCGCGCCGACATTTTCCTATGTAGCACAGGCATTCTTGCCTGTGCACCTGCGGCGCCACACACACGGATTTGCAAATGGGGAATGCGCGCCTTCTTATCCTCGGCTTCAAAGGGTAGTCGTGCCAAAGCATCACGGAAATGAGGACTTAACCCCTGAGGGCCGCCAACAACTACACCGCGCTCGTGCAGTGTCCGCACTTCTTTGCCGCCACGGGAATCGGCATCGCGCACTGCGGGCAGTCCTTCGTCGTCACCGGGGCGGGGGGCTTGGGCATCCACCGGTTCACCGAGCGCACCAGCAGGAAAATCGAAAACGCCACGATCACGAAGTTAATGATGGTGTTGATGAAATTGCCGTAGCTCAGTGCTGCGCCATGGGCCTTGGCTTCGGCCAGGGTGTTGTAGGGCGTGTCGCTCAAGTTGATGTAAAGGTTCGAAAAGTCCACCTTGCCGATCAACTTGCCCAGCGGCGGCATCAGCACATCGTCCACCAGCGAGGCCACGATTTTTCCGAAGGCCGCGCCGATGATCACGCCAACGGCCAAGTCCAATACGTTACCCCGCATGGCAAATTCTTTGAATTCTTTGAACACGATTTTTCTCCTGTCAGAAGCGTTCGAGCGACACCAGCGCACTCGTGAAACGATTAACACCCGGGCGGTGGATAAGGGTTGGTTGGCGGGATTATAACCGAAGAATCGCTAGCGCTGCCGCAAAATGAGCAGGCATCCCAGCAGGCCCCGTACGATCAGGATGATCCCCGCGGCCGCCAGCAATTTGAACGTCCAGTCGAACGAAACACGCGACATCCCGAACATCACCAGGCCAAGCAAAATTAGCGAGACGCCGCGGTTCCACCTCTGCCATTTTGTCCAGAACTGCCCGGGTCTAGCTAGTGCCGTCAATCCCCACGCCACCAGCGCGCCGCTCAATATCAGCCAGCGGACGCTGTGGCGATCGAACGAGATTTGATGATTCAGCGCCAGCCACACGGCCAGTGTGCCCAGCAGCAGAAACACAAATTCCGTGAGCAATTCCGTCAGGCGCGCGGGAGAGAGCATCGGCAACTCGACTCAGGGATTAAGGAATGCGCTCGATGCGCACCTTCATGGTGACCGGAACGCGCGGCCGGTCCATGCCGTCGCGGGAGACTTCGGAGATCTTTACGGCAATGTCCTGGCCTTCCACCACTTCGCCGAAAATGCTGTGGCGGTTGTCGAGGTGCGGCGTCGGCGCCACGGTGATAAAGAACTGGCTCCCGTTGGTGTTTGGTCCCGCATTGGCCATCGACAGTTTTCCGCCTTTGTTGTGGCGCAGGCTGGGGTGAAATTCGTCGGCAAAGTTGTAGCCAGGTCCGCCGCGGCCGTCTCCCTGTGGGCATCCGCCCTGAATCATGAATTGCGGAATCACGCGGTGAAAGATCAGGCCGTCGTAATAGGGCCGCTTTTCTTTCTTGCCGCTGATGGGATCGCGAAATTCCTTCGTGCCTTCGGCAAGGCCAATAAAATTCTCCACCGTCTTCGGGGCTTCCTTCTCAAAAAGCCGGCAAACAATGTTGCCCTGTGAAGTTTCAAAAATTGCGTAGGTACCGGCGGCTCTAGCCATGTGCTCTCCTTGTTTGCAAACCTATCTATGCTACGGTTAAACGGGAAAACAAAGCAAACGGGACCGGTTTGTGCAGTGGCGCTATTCCAATTGTCCCGCTACAAGGGAATCAGTGATGGAAAAGCCAAACAAGGGGAAGAATTGGCCATGGTGGGTTTGGCTCTTCATTGTTCTTTTCCCCATTCCGATTGGAATAGCCCCTTGGTGGGTAACAATCGTGTTTCTTGCGCTGTTCGTCTTTCTGCTGTGGGCAATGAAAGAATACAGCTCTTAGGAATGAGACTGCCGACTAGCCCCAGCCCTTTTGTCTGCGCAATTCCGTGATGTGCGCGGTGTGATGCCGCCCGTGCCAGGAATACAAAAAGAGCAGCCAGTCTACGTTTCGCAGTCCGGCCTCGGGATGCCGCACCGGCCGCGCGAACTGCTCCGGCTTGACGCTCTTCAGCAAACGCACCCAGCGATCGTGCAGTGGCTCCAACAGCTTCAGTGAAATCTCAACGGGAGCATGCGCCGCGTCTTCCAATTTTGCCCATTCGCTCTCCTCATAGGGCTTGATGGTTGGCTCGGTCTCGGTCAACGCCAGCCGCAGCCGGATGTACGCGTTCATATGGCTGTCGGCCACGTGATGAACCACCTGCCGCACCGTCCAGCCACCCTCGCGATAGGGCGCTTCGAGTTGTGAATCGCTCAATCCAGTGACCGCTGCGCGCAACTTCGCCGGCAGCGAGCCGATGTCCTCTGCCGCGGCTGCGCGAGCCGCCGGCGTAATCTCCGTTGGCATTTCAAATTTACCGATGGGATAGCGTGGGTCCATAGCCTCACCTCAGTACAGTAACCTTCCTCGCCCCACCTACTCTAAAGGCAAGCGCTGTCCATGGTCCATCGGGAAGCTGAGAGCATAGCTCGCCAATTTGGACGCGGGCTTCGTTCGCGGCTGTTGTGGTGGTTCATCGGGCCGGGGATGCTACAATCCTCGCCTTGTACCGGCAAGCCTCGCATGTGAATCTAAGATAGGGAGCAATTCTCCATGCACAATGTGGTGATCATCGGTAGTGGCTGTGCCGGGCTGACTGCCGCCATCTATACCGGGCGCGCCAATCTAAAGCCCCTGGTCCTCGACGGCCATGAACCCGGCGGGCAGCTCTCGCTGACCACGCACGTCGAAAATTTCCCCGGCTTTCCGGACGGCATCATGGGCCCGGAACTCATCGAAAACATGCGCAAGCAGGCGCAGAAATTCGGCGCCGAGTTCAAGGCCGGCGCGGTCACCGAAGTGGATTTGACGAAGCGTCCCTTCAAAATCATCGCTGGAAAAGACACCTACGAAACGCGCAGCCTGATTGTGGCCGCCGGCGCCTCCGCGCGTCTCCTCGGTCTGGAAGGCGAACGCGAATTGATTGGCCGCGGTCTTTCCACCTGCGCAACCTGTGACGGCTACTTCTTCCGTGGCAAGCCCATCGCCGTGGTGGGCGGCGGCGACTCCGCGATGGAAGAGGCGAACTTTCTTTCGCGCTATGCCACCCGCGTCTATCTGATCCACCGCCGCGATGAGTTTCGCGCGTCGAAAATCATGATTGACCGCGCCAAAGCGAACCCGAAAGTGGAGTTCGTCACTCCTTATGTCGTTGATGAAATACTTGCTCCGGAGAAGGTCGTCACCGGCGTGCGCCTGCGCAACCTAAAGACCGGGGAGAAAAAAGAAATCTCGTTGGATGGCGTGTTCGTCGCCATCGGCCACGACCCGAACTCCACCGCCTTCCGCGGAAAGCTGGAAACCGACGAGAACGGCTACATCATTCCGAAACACGGCAGCCTGACGACGGTTCCTGGCGTATTCGTCGCCGGCGACGTGCAGGACCACCGCTACCGCCAGGCGGTCACCGCCGCCGGCTCCGGCTGCATGGCCGCGCTCGACGCCGAAAAGTTCCTCGAAGAGCACAAGGACTAGCAGGCTACTGGCCTCTGGCGTTAACTCCGGGCATAATCGAATTGCCCATGTTGCGTTCGATTCTGCTGAAGCTTTCCGAAAGTAAAGGTTTTGCCCGCTGGGTTACCACCAACCCCACCATGCGAAGGATGTCTCACCGCTTTGTTGCCGGAGAGACGCTGGAAGAAGCGCTGCAAGCCGCAAAAGCCTGCAACGATGCGGGCATGCTAGCCACGCTGGATTATCTCGGCGAAAACGTCAGCACCACGGCCGATGCGCAGAAGGCCCGCGACGCCTACCTGGAGATTTTCGACCGCATCGCGCAGGCCAAGCTCAACGCCAACGTCTCCTGCAAGCTCACGCAGCTCGGCCTCGATCTCTCGGTTGAATTTTGCGAAGGCCTGGTGCTTTCGATTGCCGAGCGCGCCTCCGCCTATGAAAGTTTTCTGCGCATTGACATGGAAGGTTCCATTTATACGCAGCGCACCGTGGAGCTCGTCAAGCGTGTCCGCGCTCAGGCGCCCACTGTTGGTGCGGTCATTCAGTCGTATCTTTACCGCAGCGAAAGCGACGTTCACGACCTGCTCTCCTACGGCTGCCGCATTCGTTTGTGCAAAGGTGCCTACAAGGAATCGGTGGAAGTGGCTTACCCGCGGAAAGCCGATGTGGATGCCAACTACGTGCGCCTGATGCGCATTCTGCTGCCCAGCGGCTTCTATCACGGAATTGCCACGCACGATCCGCACATGATCGCGGAAACCATTCGCTGGGCCGCCGAAAAGCAGATTTCCAAGGACGATTTCGAATTTCAGATGCTTTATGGCGTGCGCACGGACTTGCAGCGGCAACTGGTGCGCGACGGCTATAAGCTGCGCATCTATATCCCCTACGGCCGCGACTGGTTCCCCTACTTCATGCGCCGCCTGGCCGAGCGTCCCGCCAACGTCGCGTTCTTTATCCGCAATTTCCTCCGCTCGTAAACGCGGTCCCGGGACCCGACACTTCTTTTAATACATCGTGCGGTTCAGATGACAATTCGGTCCTCTCTGTGTCATGGGCCAAGTCACTCTGTGGTTGATTGCGCAATGTCGCCGGAGTTCAGGTAGCCTTCGTCGGAGAGTTCGATTGACCTCTTTCCTAAAACGCGGCGAAAACCGCGAAACGAGGAGGGCAAACCCTCCACGTTCAAACCGTTTCCAGTTCTGAGTTCGTAATGGAGATGAGGGTTGTTGGCGCTGCCGGAGGCGCCAACTGCCGCGAGTGGCTGGCCTTGGGCGACCAAGTCTCCAATCTTGACTCGAAGCGATCCTTTCCGCAGATGGCCCAGCAGGCTGAATTCGCCATTTAAATGATCGATCAAAATATAGTTGCCATAGAAGCTCATAGGATCTTTGGGGAGAAGTTCGGGATCAAAGTAATTCTTGCCGTGGTAGAAATTGTCCGGCTGGTCAGCGTACGCAGCTACAATTTTGCCCGCACCCGGCGCAACCACTGTGGCTCCGAAGCTGAGCCATTCTTCGTTTGAGCCGCCGGTGTTGGTTGTCAGATTTCCGTGCGGATCAATCAGGCAAAAGTCATAGGCGTAGCGCATAAAGTTTGAGCGGATGCCGAAGTGCCCCGCAATGGGAAGTGCGTAATCGAGCCGGCGATGGTGGGCATAGAAGTCGTGCCCATCGTGGACGATGAGACGGCCCTGAAGCGGCAGAATCAGGTTCGTTTTGGTGCGGTAGGCCTGAGGATAAACGGTTGCGGTCGACGTATATTCCTTGTCCGATTTTTCCACGGAGAAGGTGGCCTCGAATTCCAGGCGCGTGAGGTCTATCGCCTTGTCGAATTCGAAGAATGGATTGAACACAAGAATTTTTCCGCCGGGAGCAATGACGCGGTGGGGGACCGTCTGAATGCTCGGAGCGAAACCGTTCGTATCAATGAATTTTCTCAGTTCAAGCGCGCCAGTGGCATCGAAAACCGTGATCTGGATGCGTGTGAGCTCCATAGGTTTGGAAGAGGTATTACGGAAGAGCAGATCGCAGTTGACGTATTGAGCGGCGCCGCCTTCGATGTAGACGACATCGGGTTGGATGGTGGTGCTGACGCCGTTTGGGGCGGCGAGAGCTGCGAAGGGGCAACAAATCAGGGCAGCAAAAAGCGCATAGCGGATCTTCATGCAGTCATGTACGCAAGCGGGTGCCGGGAAGTTCCAAGGGCTGGGGGTCCACTTTAGATTTGCCCGCACTCCTAGCCCGGGCCCCGCTGCCCAGTCATCCGCGCGGGGCTTACGCTAAGAAATGGCGGAATAGTTCTCCAAGTCCCGATTAACGGTAACCGGAAAAGTGGATTTATGCGGGTGCTTTCAAGCCGTTTCGTCGGTGTAAACACCAATCCTGCGCGGACCCTTGAACTTCGGACCGAGTACATCAAAGAGTCGTCCGACGTCCTCTTTGGAGAAAGGCTTAATTTTGACAACCACCGGCTTCTGTACGCTTTCTCCCCGAAGATGAATTAACAAGACTATAGTTGAACCTTTTCCGTTTGAGATCACTTTTGTCTCGGCGCTTTCTATCTCAGAGAGAGGTATGATCCGCGTCCCCGAAAACAGGGTGTAATAGGACAATATGCCGTCAGAATATTGAATTCGAATAGTTGCCACCCACAGCATGGTCACTGTAAAGGCCGTGCCCGCAAGCAAAGTTAGCCTCCAGTCTCCACCGAGGACTGTTGCCTGCCATATAGCGAGAATGAAGATCAAGCCAAATATCGAACCCAAAATGACATACGAACTTACGCACGCTCTGGCATTCAGTTGTTCAGGTGTGTGTTCCATGTTATTGGTCAATCAGAATTTTACGACTGCCCTGCGGCCGTACTCCGTCCTGAACATAAGACTTGCCCAATAGTGCACTATTAGATCCTATTTAACGCGGTAACCCGAGAAGTGCCGTCGGCATTCTTGCTGGCAAGCGCGCAGCCTCTGGTCACGTAGAAGCAGAATGGAAATGCCCCAAGCCTTCGCCTGCAAGATGCAGGCGCTACCGTAATGAACGCGACGCCCTTTCTAACTCAGTGACCCGCCCGGCTTCAGCACGTGAATCTCCAGCCCCTCAATATCGTTTGTCTCGGAAACTAAATCTTCCGGCGTGCCGGTCAGCATCGGAAACGTCGCATAGTGCATGGGAATCACATGCTTCACGTTGAGCAAGCGAATGGCAAACGATGCTTCGCGCGGGCCCATCGTGAACACGTCCCCGATCGGCAGGCACGCGACATCCGGCTTGTAAATCTCTCCAATCAACTTCATGTCGCCGAAGATGCAGGTGTCGCCCGCGTGGTAAATCGTAACGCCACCGGGCAGTTTCACTATGAAGCCGCCGGCTTCGCCGCCATAAATCCTTTGACCATTGTCCTCGATTGAGTTCGAGTGAAACGCGTTGGTCATGGCAATCTCGAAGTCGCCAACTTTTTGCGATCCGCCTTTGTTTCCGGGAAGGCACTGCGCGCCCGTCTTTTTCGACTCCAGCCAAAGATACGTTTCAAACGTGGCCACCACTTTCGGCTTGTACTGCTTGGCCAGCGCCAGCAGATCACCCAGATGATCCGAATGTCCGTGAGTCAAAAAAATGGCGTCGAGCCGCGCAAGATGCTTGAGATTTTCCGGGCAGCGCGGATTCGTCGTCACCCAGGGGTCGATCAAGGCAAACTGGCCGCTGGGCGTGGTCAGGCCAAACGTGCTGTGCCCGAAATACGTAATTTTGTTTCCCTGCAAGCTCAGCATGAAATCTCCTTCACAACGCCGGGGATTACTTGGAGAGCAGCGTCTTGATGGCGGCTTCGTAGGTTTCGCGATCGCCCGCACCGACGAAGTGGCCCACTTGCTTTCCGTCCTTGCCATAAAAAACGGAAGCCGGGATGGAACCGTTCCACCCGGGCATCACCGCCTGCACAAACGCGTCCTCGCCGCCCTTTTTCTTGCGGTAGTTCGGAAAAACAGGTTTATAACGCGTCAGGAAACGCCGCATCAGGATCAGGTCGCCGTCCTGGTCCAGGCTTACGCCGACGACTTTCAGCCCTTGCGGAGCGTATTGCTTGGCCAGTTCGTTCAGCATCGGGTATTCGTCGCGGCAAGGTTCGCACCACGTGGCCCAGAAGGTCACCAGCAGCGGTTTCCCTTTATATTGGTCCACCAGTTTCTGATACTCCTGCGGGCCAATCAGGGGAGGATCGGTGGGTGCCGGGGTTTGTGCTGCCGCAAAAGCCGCGCTTCCGAGCAAAAGGAGCGCTGCCAGTGCAAATCTGGATTTCATACGGTCTCCTGTGACTTTCATTGTAGCCTTTCCCGGCCAGTTGAGAATCCAATGGCTACCACGTAGAATGGAAGTAGACGCTGCTTTTAGCTCGGCAGCTTATTTTATTTGGACTGACGCCGGTTGCCTAACGTAAGCGAGCCCGGCCCGCTTCTCGAAGCGAAGGAGACTTTGCATGGCTTATGTGATTGCCGAACCTTGCATCAACACGAAGGATACGGCGTGTGTTGATGTTTGTCCGGTGGACTGCATCCACCCGCGCAAGGACGAACCAACTCATCAAAGCGAAACCATGCTGTATATCAACCCGGTCGAATGCATCGATTGCGGCGCCTGCGTTCCGGTTTGCCCGGTTACCGCGATTTTCGCGCTCGAGGATCTGCCGGAAAAGTGGCAGAGCTTCGCCGCGATCAATACCCAGTGGTACGAAAAGAAGTAAGCGCCATTTGCCATGTTCTGTTTTGCAGAGCCCCGGTTTCCGGGGCTCTTTTCTTTCGCCGCGGCTTCAAGGAACCTTGCGGCAAGGCGGCATTTGGCCGCTCCATGACATCCAATCCAGTGCTGGCCAGGCATTGAGACCGAGGAAATTTTGCGGAAACTCTTCCCTCTATTCGCGTATCTTGCGTTCCTGACTTTTTTGTTCAGCGGCTCGCTGGTTGCGCAAACGCCCGCCTTGCCGCAGGGCACTTATGCGGGAACTCTTCAGGCTGGAGACGCCGAACTCCACCTTCTCCTCCATCTTTCCAAGAATGAGGATGGTTCGCTGCGCGCGACTCTCGACAGCCTGGAACAAGGCGTCTTCGCGATTGAAGCCACCGCTGTCTCTTTCTCCAACTATAATCTGAAACTCGAAGTGACCTCGGTTGGCGCGCGTTTTGCTGGAAAGGTCTCGCCGGATCACGAAATCATTGACGGAGAATGGTCGCAGGGAAGCGCTTCACTCCCTTTGAAGTTTCATCGCGAAACGCGCGGCGTGGCGCGCAAACCCAACGAGGCGGTATTTCCGGTGGAAGGGCTGTGGCAGGGAGCGATTGAAACCCACGGCATGCGCTTGCGTTTTCAGTTGCACATTTACCATGACCCCGACAATCAGTTGATTGCGGCGCTGGATAGCCTCGATCAGCAAGTGAGCGGCCTCCCAGCCAATCACGTGACGTTGAAAGACCCCATCTTCCACTTCGAAATTCCCTCGGTAGCCGGCGTCTACGAGGGCACGCTGAACGCTGCGAAGAACGAAATGACCGGCAAGTGGTCGCAAACCAGCGCCGACAACCTGCAGCTGAATTTCAAACGTTCCGATCAGACGCTGGAACTCCGTCGTCCGCAAACGCCGCACCCTCCGTTTCCGTATCGCGAAGAAGAGGTTAGTTTCGAAGGCGGCGGCCCAGGTGTCACGCTGGCGGGAACCTTGACGCTGCCCAAGGGCAACGGCTCGTTTCCGGCGGCGGTGTTAGTAGCCGGTTCCGGACCGCAGGATCGTAATGAAGCCATTGCCAGGCACCAGCCATTCTTTGTGATTGCCGATGCGCTCACGCGCCAGGGCATCGCCGTACTGCGGTACGACAAGCGCGGTGTCGGCAAGTCCACCGGCAATGTGGACGTGGCCACCACGATGGACCTTGCCGCAGATGCCCAGGCGGCTCTGAACTACCTGAAATCCCGCAAAGATATTGACACTGCTCGCATCGGCCTGATCGGACACAGTGAGGGCGCCATCATCGCGCCCTATCTGGCAGGAAAGTCCAGGGATGTGGCCTGGCTGGTCCTGCTCGCTGCGCCTGCGACCAAGGGCGAAGATACGCTGCTCAACCAGTCTGAACTCATTGGCCGGGCCGGAGGTTTGAACGACGACCAAATCAACGCCAGCCTGGAGTTTGATCAGGTGGCATACAAACTCGTTCGCGAAGAGAAGGATCCAAACGTTCTTTCGCAAAAGCTCATGGGCCTCGTGAAAGACTCGGGGCTCGATGCCGCCTTGCCTCCCGCCGCGCTCGAAACACAGTTGCGCATGCTGATGTCGCCGTGGTTCCGCTTTTTTCTCGACTACGACCCACTGCCAAACCTGAAAAACGTGAAGTGTCCGGCACTCGCGCTCTATGGCTTGAAGGATTTGCAGGTCCCTGCCAAGGTCAACGCGCCTTTGGTAAAGCAGGCCTTTGAGGAAAGCGGGAACAAACAGGTGCAAGTGAAACAACTCCCTGAATTGAATCACCAGTTCCAGCACGCCTACTTGGGCACGCCCACCGAATACGCTGCGATTGAGGAAACGTTTTCTCCAGAAACACTCACTTTGGTCGTGGATTGGGTCGTCGGACAGTCTTTCCCCAAGCCCTAAGAAATTCAAAAGGAAGCATTGGCGGCCTCTCTTGGTATCATGGAATGTGAACTTGATGACCGAGTTGCCTCCGCCGTTCCACCTGGTCCTGATCGTCCACGCACATCAGCCGGCCGGGAATTTTGAGCACGTTTTTGAAGAGTGCTATCACACTTCCTACGACGCGTTCCTCTCCATGTTGGAAAAGCACCCCGGCGTAAAGCTGGCTCTGCACTATTCCGGACCGCTTTTGCTCTGGCTGGAAAAAAATCGCCCCGAATACTTCGAGCGGTTGAAAGCTCTCGCGCTAAAAGGCCAGGTGGAGATTGTCGGCGGCGGTTTCTACGAGCCCATCCTGATTTCGATTCCTGCCGCCGATCAGATTGAGCAATTGACGCGATTGGCTCGTTACATTGAACAGCATTTTGGCAAGCGCCCGACGGGCGCGTGGCTGGCCGAGCGCGTCTGGGAGCCCCAGCTTCCCGCGACGCTGGCTGCAGCCAACGTGGCCTACACGCTGGTAGACGACCTGCCATTTATTGCCGCGGGCTTCGAACCCGAAGAGCTCTTTGGGGCCTATATCGCCGAGGATCGCGGCAAATCCGTCTGGCTGTTTCCCGGGCTCAAGGAACTGCGCTACCTGATTCCGTTCCGCAAAGTCGAAGAAACGATCGAATACCTCAAGAATGCCGCAAAGCTCCACCCGAGCGGAGCCGCGGCCTTCGGCGACGACATGGAAAAATTCGGCTGCTGGCCGGGCACCTACAAACACTGTTACACGGACGGCTGGCTCGAAGACTTCTTTACCGCGCTGGAAGAAAACTCTTCCTGGCTGAAGACGGTGACGCCCGCGGAGTTCATGGCCTCCCATCTTCCCCTAGGACGTGCGGATTTGCCCACGGCCTCCTACTCGGAAATGATGGAATGGGTATTGCCGACGGGGCCCCGTCTGAAATTCTTTTCGCTGGAAAAGGAATTTGCATCGCGCCCGGAGGTCCTGACCTTCTTGCGTGGCGGCTCGTGGCGCGGCTTCTTCCGGAAATATCCGGAATCGAATTTACTTCACAAGAAAATGCTGCGTGCTTCCGCGGCCGTCACTTCGATTCCGCCGCGCCGCACCAGCGCGGAATATGCGGCGCAGCATCAGGAAGCTCGCGACCACGTTTTACGTGGGCAGGGCAACGATGCCTACTGGCACGGCGTCTTCGGCGGCATTTATGCGCCGCACCTTCGCACGGAGCTCTGGCGCAACCTGATTCGCGCGGAGTCGCTCGCCGACCAGCTCACTCCCGGTGGCCTTGTGCCGCGCGTGGAACTTGTGGACTACGACGCGGACGGGGCCGCGGAAGTCCTCTTTACTGCTCCGGAATTTCAGGCGCTCCTCAAGCCTTCCGACGGCGCCACCGTGCCGATGTTCGATTTCCGTCCCGCCAGCGCCACCCTGGTCAATTCAATCATCCGTCGGCCGGAGGCCTACCACACGCGGCTGCGCGAGGCCGCAAACGCCGCACCTGCAACCGGAGCCGCTATCTCCATCCACGACCAGGTACGCGTGAAAGAGCCCAATCTCGAGCGCTTCCTGCGCTACGACCAGCATGCCCGCCACGCCTTCCGCGTGTTCCTGTTCGATCCGTTGCAGACACAATCCGACTACGAGGCAATCCAGATTCGGGAAGTTGCCACGGCCGCGAATGGCCATTATCTGTTGCACTCCTCCGCCGCGAACTATGCCGATCTGCGCATCGAGTTGGACCTTCCGGATTACGGACCGGAGAGCGCAAAGCCGCCTCACCTAGCGCTCACCAAGCTCTTCCTTTTTGGCCCCGCGCCTCATGGGTGTGAAGTGAGCTGCGATCTTTCGCTAAAATTGTCCGCGACGCTGAGCCGCCCTCTGGCTTTGGCTATCGAGTCCGTCGTCAATTTTCTCGCGCCAAACGATCCCGACCGTTTCTTTGAAACTCCGTCCGGGCCGCAGAACCTGCGCTTCTCCGGCGTGCTGCCTGCTCCGTTGCTCCGGATGGAAGACGGCTGGCAGAAAATACGCGTCACCCTGCACGCGCCTGGCTCCCAAGCGTTCTGGGTCGCTCCGATCGAAACCGTTTCGGAGTCGGAAGGCGGCTTCGAACGCGTCTACCAGGGTTCGCAGATCCTCGCCGTATGGAAGCCCGATTTTCAGGAGCACACTTCATTTTCCGCGCGCTTGTTGTGGCGTGTGGAATCGATTTAGCTTTCCAGTCCAAACGCCGTTTTTGCCGCAAGCACTCTCTTGTTACCAGTGGATTTTGAAAGGAAAGAGCTTGAGGGATATGCTTTGACGGTGGAATTGCGGAATCAGCGTTTTTTGCTCTTGCCATGGGCCATCTGTGTGGCGGCCTTGGTCTTCCGGGTAGCGTTTGTATTTTACGAAGGCCATCAAGTTCCCCCCCAGGCGTTGGCCGTGGTCCCTTTTCAAAACGAAGTGGGCAGCGTCGCCGCGGCGCTTTCGCAAGGCAAGGGCTTCTGTTGCTTGTTCCAGCAGCCCACTGGCCCAACGGCCTGGATCGCGCCGGTCTATCCGTTTTTTCTTTCTGGCATTTTTCGCGCCTTCGGAGTCTTCACCGTTTCTTCATTTTATGTGGCGGCGCTGTTCAACTGCATCTTCTCCGCGCTGGTTTGTGTACCGCTTTTTCGCGTTGCCGAGCGCATCGCCAATCGCACCACGGCCATGGCAGCCAGCTGCTTGTGGGCCATATTCCCCAGCGCGATTCTGATTCCCTTCGAATGGATCTGGGACACGTCGTTGTCTGCGTTGCTGGCGATCAGCTTGCTCTGGTTTACGCTCCATCTTGCCGACCACCCGCAACGCCGCAATTTCATTCTCTACGGTGTGTTCTGGGGCTTCTGCCTGCTCACCAACCCGGCGCTGGGCGCGGTGTTGCCTTTCTTCGTCCTGTGGCTCTATCTCCGGTTCCGCTTGGTGCAAGCACGATACGCCAGCGAACTCGTCTTGAGCGTGGCGCTGGCTCTGCTGGTCTGCGTTCCTTGGACCATCCGCAATGCGGTGCAATTCCACCGCGTCATCCCAGTCCGGTCGGATTTACCGTTCGAAATTTGGATGGGCAACAATCCCATCTATGACGAACATTCCCGCGCCCTAAACCGCATCACGCGCTACGAACAGGTGCATTTATACTCCCAGCTCGGCGAAACAGCATTTCTCGATCAGAGAGGAAAGGAAGCGAGGGAGTTTATCCGTAGCCATCCGGCCCTTTGCCTGAAACTCGCCAGCCGGCGCGTTATCGCTCTTTGGCTGGGGACCTCCACGCCGTGGCGCGATTTCCTGAGGGCGGATTCCGCTTTCGTCCGGTTTCTGTTCGGCTGGAACTTGCTGACACTCCTGGGCACCATCATCGGGCTGCTAACCTTGGCGATCGCAAAGCAAGGCTTCTTCTTGCCCATGGTTGCATTTCCTTTAGCCTTCCCTTTGATTTATTACTTCACCCAGGAATCGCTTCGGCTGCGCCACCCATGCGATCCGGCGCTGGCCTTGCTTGTCGCCTTGGCAGCCACTTGGCCCTGGTGGCGCACCAAGGCGCATGCAAATCGCATTTAATTACGGTACACTTCCCAAGCATCAGTAGCTTGGGACCCCGCGCCACAGCTGAAGCAAGACCAAAGCCAGGTTTAAATACTGATGAACGGTAGTGCGCACTCCGCGTTTCAATCCATTCACGTCCAGCTCCTGATTACGATTTTCCTCGCCATTCTTCTCTGGGCCCTGTACCAGCGTGTTCGTAAAGTAGGGTTTTTCCACTGGTGGGCTTGGGCATGGACATGTTCCGCGCTTTTCTTGGCTGCGGCGATCGTGTCCGTCCATGCGGGGCAACAATGGACTCCCCTGAAGATGGGACTGATCCTGCTGGTGCTCGTCTTCGGCGTCTTGCAGCCGTTGCTCCTGGCAATGGGCGGGTTGAGCTGGCAGGTTCCCGAACAATCTCTTCGTAAGCTGTTTCTGGGCGGCATTTGCGCAACGCTCGCCTTGACTGCGCTGACCTTCACCATCGGTTATTTGTGGCGAAACGACCGCGAGGCTAGTTTTGCCGCTCGAAATCTACCACGGACCCTGACCATGTTCGCGGCGCTCGTCTATTGCTTTGTAGTCTTTGTCCGGCAATGGAAGAAGAACCGCTCCTGGGCGGCGCTGATGACCGGGATCTTTTGCCTCTTTTACGCGCTGGACCAGGTTTCCTACAGCTTCGATTTCATCGCTCTCCTGAGGAAACATTTTGGCGCGACGCAGGTGGCGCAGAATCCGTTCGATTACCTGGAGACGTTGCTCGGTTCGCCGCTGTTTTTCCTGGATCTGGTCCACATTTGTGGAATCTGCCTCGGCATGATTTTGCTGCTGGTTGAACAGTCGCAACTCACGCAACGTGATCTCGAAGTGAGCGAGAGGCGCCGGCTGGGGCTTGCGGTCAACAACGTCGAGCTGCAAGCTGAAATCAACGAACGGCAAAGGGCGGAGTCCGCCCTGCGGGCTAGCGAGGAGCGCATCCGGCAAATCCTGCAAGGCTCTCCCGTTGCCATGTTGGTAAGTCGCGTGGCAGATGAGCGCCTCGAATTGGCGAACCACAAATATGTCGAGCTGTTTGGTTATGCGTCAGAGGAAATCGCTTGTGTGGATCAGTGGTGGCCGCTGGCCTATCCGGATCCCGAGTACCGTCGGCAGGTGCAGGCGCAGTGGCGCAGCTTGATCGAGCGCGCTAACCAGACGCCCGGCGAATCGCAGTCCATGAATGCTCGGGTTCAGTGCAAGGACGGAAGCCTGCGGGATATCGAATTCTATTTGTCCCGCGTTGGCGATTCTTTCCTGGTGAGCTTTGTGGATTTGACAGCGCACAAAATCGCCGATGATGCGCTGCGCGAAAGCGAAGCAAAGTTCCGTCTGGTAGCTGAGACTGCTCCCTGTGCCATCTGGATTCTCGAAGGCCGCGGTCTTGTCTATGTCAACCAGTACGCCGAGGTCCTGAGCGGATACACGCGCGAAGAGCTGTTTTCCATGGATCCTTGGGAGATTGTGGACCCGGAATTCCGCGACATCAACTACCAGCGTTCCATGGCCCGTCTGCGCGGGGAAAATCCCGATCCTCGCTATCAATTCAAGATCCGCTCCAAAAACGGCGAAACCCGCTGGTTGGATTTTTCCGGCGCCCGCACGAAATTTCAAGGACGGCCCGCCATTCTGGCCACCGCTTTTGACATTACCGCCATCAAACGCGCCGAGCAGCAACTACGCGAGCGCAATATGTACCTGGACGCTTTGATCGCCAATAGTCCCTTCGGTATTGTGACCAAGGATGAAGACAACCGCGTCCTGTTCTGCAACCGTGCCTTCGAGGAGATGTTCTTCTATTCGCAGCAGGAACTTCAGGGCCAATATATTGATGACGTCATTGTTGCTTCACAAGACCGCGAAGAAGCTGCGCGCCTCACCAGCGCGACTCTCCACGGCGGCGTTACCCATGCCACCGGTCAGCGCCGGCGCAAAGACGGCACGCTTATTGACGTGGAACTCCACGGCATCCGTATCATGTCCGGCGATATGTTCGTCGGCGCCTTCGCGATTTATCAGGACATTACCGAGCGCCGCCGCAACGAGGAAAAATTGCAGGCACTGCGCAACCGGCTGACACGCGCGCAGGAAGAAGAACGCTCGCGCATCGCACGAGACCTGCACGACGATATTGGACAGCGCCTCGCTTTGCTCACGATTGATCTGGAGCAAATCAAGCAATCCGCCATAAACGTAAGTTCGGCGCTGGCGCAGGAGCTGGAATTGCTGGCCCACACCGCCAGCGAGATCACAACGGATGTGCACAACGTTTCCCGCCGCCTGCATCCTTCGCAGGTGGAATTGCTCGGCCTGGCTCCCGCACTGCACAACTTTTGCCGGGAATTCGCGGAGCGCAACGCCATGCAAATCCGCTTTGCCAGCGCGCCGTTGACCTGCCGGCTCCGGGACGACGCTTCCCTGTGCATGTTCCGCGTGGCCCAGGAAGCCATCCGCAACGTGCAAAAGCACAGCGGCGCAAGCCATGCGTTTGTGGAACTCGAAGAGATGCCCGGCTGTCTCCGCCTGCGCATTACCGATCAGGGTGTGGGGTTTGATCCGACGGCCGCGGAGTCCTCGCAAGGGCTGGGACTCCTCAGTATGGAAGAGCGCCTCCGCAGCATGGGAGGCGAATTGTTTGTTCATTCTCATCCGGGCGGGGGCACCTGTATTGAGGCGAGCATCCCCGTGACGCAAAATGTGCCGGTCTAGCGGACTGGCCTCCTTGGTATTCCTCTGCTAGAGTTTTCTTTCAGCCAACGGAGCCCCAAATGCCGATTCCCAAAGAGCTGCTCGACATCCTTGTCTGCCCTCATTGCAAAAAACCACTGTGCCTTTTGGCCGACAACGCCGGCCTGAAATGCGAAGCCTGCAAACGGGCGTACCCGGTGCGCGACGACATTCCCGTGATGCTCATTGAAGAAGCCACCATTGCTCCCGAATGAATTGCGGATTCTCCTGAGATGAGCTCCAAGCAAACTCAGACCACGCGAGGCCTGCAGCGCTTGCTGCCGCGTTTCCGCAAATTGCGCATCGGCGTGCTTGGCGACGTGATGCTCGACCGCTACGTGTGGGGCGAAGCCACACGCCTTTCGCCGGAAGCCGCTGTCCCCGTGGTGAATTACGTTTCGCAAAGAGATTTACCGGGCGGCGCGGGAAATGTGGCTGCGAATGTTGCTGCGCTCGGCGCGAAAGTGAATCTCTTTGGAGTAGTGGGTGGCAGTGCGGAGAAGGGAACAAGGAAACCTTCCCCGGATGAAGATGGCTCCGCTGTGCGTGCGTGTTTAAGAGACGCGGGCGTGGATGACCGCGGAATCCTGACCGATGCCGGCCGCATCACGACACTGAAAACGCGAATCATCGCCCGCCGTCACCAAATTGTCCGTATCGACCGCGAGCGGCGTGACCCACTTTCCCAAGCGACGGAAGAAAAACTTTTCCGCGCCGTGGTGTCGTCCTTGGCCGATTTGGACGGGATGGTCCTCTCCGACTATGACAAAGGATTGCTGGGCGATGACCTAACGGATCGCGTGCTGCATGCCGCGCATCAAGCGAACGTACCTGTGTTTGTGAAGCCAAAGAGTTCCCGGCGGCGGGTTTATAACGGTGCGCGCGTCGTGGTTTGCAACGCGAAAGAAGCCGCCGAGTATCTGGGGCATGCCCTGCCGGATGAAAAGTCCGTCGTGGATGCGGGCCGCGCATTGCTGGAGCACTTTGGGGCGGCGGCCATGGTCATCACGCGCGGCGGGCAGGGGATGAACCTCTTCCAGGAAGCGCTGCCGCACCATATGCACATTCCAGCGACGAACTTCGAGATGACTTACGCCCACGTGGGGCAAACCGAAATCGAGCCCGATGAAACGGGCCGCCAAGTGTATGACGTTACCGGCGCCGGGGACACCGTTCTCAGCGTCCTGGCTTTGGCGATTACTTCGGGAGCAAACTTGCCGGATTCAGCAAGGCTGGCGAGCGTGGCCGCGGGTGTGGTGGTTGAAAAGCTCGGGACCGCGACGCTAGATGCCGGAGAACTAAGTAAACGCCTACGGTGGGAAGCTGAGCGATTTATCGCGCGGTAGGACCCAGAGCGTCACCACTTTTGTCTTGCGGCTCTTTTCGCCGTCCGAGGCGTCTGGCATCGGGTTGAACGGGCTGATGGCGATGTTCACCTCGATGGAGCTGCCATCCCGGGGCGCCCGGGCACCCATAATCTTGTAGCTTTTTACCGGACCGTAGTAACCGTCGTTGCCCCAATCCGCCAGAAAATCAGACATCCGGTAGCTGGGCGAGGGTTGCCAGAGTGAATACGCTCTGTTGGTGTCGCCGGCCACTAGCGCATCAAAAAACTGTGCTGTCGCTTTCTTTTCGGGGTAATAGCGGAAGGTAAACCAAAGAACCACCGCCGCCGTAAAGACCAGCGCGGTCGCGGTAAAAACCATAACCCGTGATTTCTGAGGTTTCTCGACTGGTGGTTCCAGAAGAGACATTCCGTGATCTCCCAGCGAGCCGACGAGCCTGCACTGCACTTTGCACGCCGCAGAAAAATGGTACAAGAGCCGTGGCGCAGGTGCAAAGCTCCTCTTTTATTGGACGCTGTTTCCGGCGATTTGGTTCCCCGGTACGCTAGCCGGCCAGCGCGCCGCCCGACCCATCCGGCAGCTCGATGGCATATTTTGTTCGCGCTTTTTCCCGGTGGATTTCCAATGCAAGATCAATCAGCTTGTCGATCAGCTCGCGAAAAGGAATTCCAGTGGCTTCCCAGAGTTTCGGATACATGCTGATGGAGGTGAAGCCGGGAATCGTGTTGACTTCGTTCAGAAAAAGCTTTCCGCCTTTTTTCTCCAGGAAGAAATCCACGCGCGCCATTCCGGAAAGCTCCAGAGTTTGAAACGCCTGGATGGCCAGGGACTGAATCTTCTTCGCCTGCGGAGGTTTCAAGTCCGCGGGAATCAGGAGTTGCGTGCCTTCTTCCAAATACTTGGCGGTGTAATCGTAAAATTCGCGGTGCGGCACGATTTCGCCCGGCACCGAGGCTTGCGGTTGGCTGTTGCCCAGAACCGAGACCTCGATTTCCCGCGCGCTCACTGCGGTTTCCACCAGAATCTTCATGCCGAATTCGCACGCCAGATTCAAGGCCGGAGCCAGCTCTTTTGCATCGTGGACCTTGGTCATCCCGACCGAGGAGCCCAGCGTCGCCGGCTTCACAAACAGGGGATATGCAAACTTCTCTTCGATCTCCGCTTGCACGGCAGCGGGTTCCTTCTCCCAGCGCCAGCGATGCACCGTGATCCACGGCACAACGGGAATCCCCGCGGCTTCACACAGCCGCTTCGAAACATCCTTATCCATGCCGATTGCGGAACCCAGCACGCCCGCTCCGACAAAAGGAATGTCGGCGAGCTCAAGCATGCCCTGAATGGTGCCGTCCTCGCCAAACGTGCCGTGCATCACGGGGAAAATCACATCGAAGCGCTGCGCGCCGGCTCCCCGGTCGAGCGGTACAATGGCCGCCTCGGTGGGATCGGCAGTCAGCATCACACGCCGCCCGTTCTTTAATATGTCCGGCAGCAGCTTGGCCGCGCCTTCCCCGACCAGCCAGTGCCCATCCTTGGTGATGCCCACGGGCACGGCTTCATATTTGTCCGGATCGAGGCCGCGAATGACGGAAGCGGCGGAGGCCAGCGAAACTTCATGTTCGCCGGAGCGGCCGCCGAACAGCACGCCAACGCGAAGTCGTTTCTTCTTGTCTGGGGTCACGAATCGTTCCTGTCTTGCTGGGCCAGGGAAGCAGTTTTGGATACGAATTCAGTTATACGGGGAAACGCCGGAAAAAGGAAAAAGGAGTCTGCCGGGTGTTGCTTCACCCGCAATGGGGAACTGTTTTGATCTACAGAATTTTCTTACCGAGAGCGGAGAGTACAAGCTCCACGCCAAGCAGCGCGGTGCGGTTGTGTTCGTCAATGACGGGATTGATCTCCACCACTTCCATCGAAACCATTGCTTCGCTGTCGGCGATCATCTCCATTGCCAGATGAGCTTCGCGGTAGGTTACGCCGCCACGGACCGGTGTGCCGACTCCCGGAGCATCGCTGGGGTCCACAAAGTCCATGTCCAGGCTCACAGCGATGCCATCGGTGTCGTCCATGGCGAACTTCAACGCGTCGGCCATCACTTCGCGCATGCCGCGCTCGTCAATTTCCCGCATGGTAAAAGTCTTTACGCCGAGCTTCTTGATGAATTTCTTTTCGTGTGAATCCAGATCACGTACGCCGACCAGCACCACATTCTGCGGCTCGATTTTTGGCTTATAGCCGGAGAGGTCATACAGTTCCGGAACGCCATAGCCGAGAATCGCCGCCAGCGGCATACCGTGCACATTCCCCGAAGGCGAAGTCTCCGGCGAATTCATGTCGCTGTGCGCGTCCAGCCAGATGCAACCGATCTGCTTCTTCTCTTTCTTGAAATGAGCCGCAACCCCGCTCACCGAACCGGCCGCGATGGAATGGTCGCCGCCGAGCACCAGCGGCAGGAAGCCGTCTTCGAGCGCCTTTTGCACTGCTGTACCCAGGTCTTTGCAGGCGTCGGTGATTTCTTCCACATATTTCGCGCGTTTCTCGCCGACCGGCATCTCTTCCGGCTGTCTCACGGAGATATTACCGATGTCCTCCACTTGGACGCCCAGATGCTTGATGCGCGCCTGTAGACCCGCCACGCGTAGGGCGGATGGGCCCATGTCCACTCCGCGGCGGCTGGCGCCAAGGTCCATGGGTACGCCGATGATGCGGATCTTTTGTGGCATGGTAAAACTCCATTTGGGTGCGGCTGGTGCCAGTTGACGAGTGACCTTGCCGCTGAGGCCGTCTGCCGGGCCGGGCACACCAGCCACCACTCACCAGTCACTTTTGTTAAGGCGAAAGGAACGAACGCTTGCGCACTGCTAATGCGTACCGCAACTACCCCGCTCTAAGGATATACCCGGTAAATCATCCGTGGGAAGGGAATGACCTCGCGGATGTGCTCGGTGCCGCAGATCCAAGCCACGGTGCGCTCCAGGCCCAGGCCAAATCCGGCGTGGGGAACGCTCCCATAGCGGCGCAGGTCCAGATACCACTGGAAGGAAACTTCAGGTAAGTTGTGTTCTTTCAATCGCTTAACGAGAAGATCATAGTCGTGGATACGTTGGCTGCCCCCTATGATCTCCCCATAGCCTTCTGGTGCCAGCATATCGAAGGAGAGTGCCAAATCGGGACGCTCCTCGTCCGGCTGCATATAAAAGGCTTTGATGGCCGTCGGGTAGTGGTGGACCATCACCGGCCGGTCAAAACTGCTGGAAATGATGGTTTCCTCGTCGCCGCCGAAGTCGTCTCCAAACTTGGCCGGATTGCCGTTCTTTTGCAGCACCCCCATGGCTTCCTCATAGGTAATGCGCGGGAAGGGCGGCTTGATGTTTTCGAGCTTCTTGGCGTCGCGCTTCAGGACCTCTAGCTCACGGGATTTGTGCTGTACCACGCCCTGGACGATGGCACTGACCAGCCCTTCGCCAAGGTCCATCATATCGTTCAAGCCGGCATACGCGGCTTCCGGCTCCAGCATCCAGAATTCCGTCAGGTGGCGGCGCGTCTTGGATTTCTCGGCGCGAAACGTCGGGCCGAAGGTATAGACCTTGCCGAGCGCCATAGCCGTGGCTTCGATATAAAGTTGACCGCTCTGCGTTAGGTAGGCTTTCTGGTCGTCAATGTAGTTGACTTCAAACAGCGTTGAAGTGCCTTCGCAGGCCGCCGGGGTAAACATCGGCGCGTCGGTGAGCGTGTAGCCCTGGGAATCCATGTAGTCGCGCGCCGAGCGAATGGCTTGCGCGCGAATGCGCAGAATCGCGGCCTGGCGCGGCGTGCGGATCCACAGATGACGTTGGTCGAGCAGGAAATCCACGCCATGCTCTTTCAACTGGATAGGAAACGGAGTGGCTTCGGGCACCTTCTGCACGATCTGGATGCTCGTCACGCCCATTTCATAACCGCCGGGCGCGCGCTGCTCCGCGCGAATCTTGCCGGTGACGATCACGCTGGACTCCTGCGTCAATCCCTTCAGCGCCTCAAACGCTTCGGGATTCTCCTTCAGTGAGCACACGCCCTGAATCACGCCCGTGCCGTCGCGAAAAATGGGGAACACCAGCTTGCCGGACTCGCGGATGTTGTAGAGCCAGCCGCGGATGGTCACTTCCTGCCCGTCGTACTTGCCTGCGTTTTCGATGGTGATCGTAGTCATAGTGAGCCGCTCACAAGTAATGGAATCCAATAGTTTAACAAAGAAAGACGCTGAAGCTTGTCGATTAGCTCTTCCACCGGCTTTACTCGTTGAGCCAGATGCTGATCTGCGAAGAATTCAGAAGTTTTTCATGGGCAGATCCAGTACCAGCAAGGTCGCTGCGATGATGCGGTCGGAAGGCTACCAATCGTACGGGACTTGCCGGTGACTTTCGTACCTGTGCGTTAGGACAGTCTCTTATTCGGCACGATTGCCGCTAAGCCGGCTTGGCCGGCAAAGAATCCTCGCATACTGAAATTAGCGAGGTTCCCATGAACGCCTTGAAGCTCTTCCCGGTCCTCTGTGCAGGAATTCTTTCTCTTGGAGTTTTTGCCATACAACTGGAGGCGCAGGATGCGCCAGTGCGCCTCACCGACGCAGCGGCGAAAAGCGTGACCACAGCCCCTTCCCGGCCAGACGCGGACGCTCCTTTGCCCACGCCCGCTGAGCTCCTGAAGAAAAGTTCGGACGCAATGGGTGGGGAAGAGGCTTGGCAGAAGACCACCTCACGCCGGCTGAAGGGCCTCTATCAATCGGAAGATTCCTCGGTGTTCCTAGGGATGGAGATTCTGGAGAAATCCCCGAACAAGTCGCTGACCAAGATTACGATGCCGAATGGCATGACGATCCGGGACGTTTGCGACGGCCGCACAGCATGGATTGAGAGTTCCGCCCGGGGCTATCAGGAATACACGGGCGCGGCGCTTACGGCCAAGTTGCGGCAGGCCAATTTCCAGGATCCTGGCAGTATCGAGAAATTCGCAAAGACCGGCAAAGTCGCCGGAATGGAGAAATTCGGCGCGCACAACGCCTACGTATTGGAATTTGATTCCGACAAGAAAATTCATTCCAAACTGTTTTTTGATGCGGAATCCGGGCTGCTGGTCCATGCCGAGGACGTCATCAGCACTGCGGACGGTCCTTATCCCGTAAAAATTGACTTCGACGACTACCGCGAAGTGGACGGCCTGAAATTTCCCTTCCGGATGAAACGCACGGAAAAGGGCTCCGTCATCCTGATCCGCATCACGCAGGTGACCGTGAATCCCCCGCTCGACGACACACTCTTCCTGAAACCGGATTTCGCGAAGTAGAGAATTCCGATGAACACCGTGCGCAAAATCCTTCTGGGCGTAGTGCTGGCTGGGGGCCTTTGCCTGGCGGGCTCGGTGCAGAGAGTGCCTGCGCAAAATCCGAACGCCCAGGACCCCGCTAAGCCGGCTTCGCAACCGCCGAGTGCAATCCAATCCGCCAAGCAAGCCGATTCGTCTTCCGACCAGCCCATGTCCCTGGCCGAAGCGGCTCGCCTGGCCCGCGCGAACAAGCCGTCCGCCGAAAAAGCCGCCAGGAAATATGACGACGACAATTTTCCGCGCAGCACGCCATTGCTGCAGAAAAAATCGTCCGAGGGTGCGGCTGTGAACGCCTCCGTCCAGGGACTTCCCGGGGAGGAGACGAAGGGGAAGCTCGTCCTTCTGGATTTTTGGGCGTCCTGGTGCGGGCCATGCCGCGCGGGCGTGCCGAACGTGCAGCGCCTCAACAGTATTTACAGCAGCGAAGATTTCATGGTGATCAGCGTAAGCGAGGACGAAGACGAAGCGACCTGGCGCAACTATGTCTCGTCCCACCAGATGACTTGGACGCAGCGGTTCGATGCCGACGATTCCTTATCGCACAGATTCCAGGTAGCAGCGCTGCCCACCTACATCCTGCTGGATCGCGATGGCAACGAAATCCATCGTTGGGTGGGTGAGGATCCCGACCGCAGCATCCTCGAGCGCATTGGCCCGGAAATCAAACGCCGCCTGCAAGCCAGAGACTAAATCAGAACTTCCTGCACCGATATTTCCGCTAACTTTAGGGGAATCCTTCTTAAAGCGCCTGAAGGTCTTCTTCGAGGCGGTCGAGGGATTTTGCGCCCGCGATGATTTGTTCGGCGAGCCCCGGCGCGTCGGGGCCGGTTTTTTCCTTGAGTTCCAGGGTCATGGGAACCTCGCCGCCCGGCAACGAGCGGAAAAGCTTCAGCGCGGCGAGCCAGTCGATCGAGCCATCGTACGGTGGAAGGTGCGCGTCCTTATCTCCCAGATTGTCGTGGATGTGCGCGCTGACGATGTGATCCCGCATCGCCTCGAACGAAGTGGCAACGCGTTCTTCCTCCGGGCCATCGGCAAGGTGCGCGTGCCCGATGTCAAAATTAAATCGCAGATCACTTAGACGGGTTTCCTCCAGAAAAGCACGCAGATAGCCCGGTTCGCCCATTTCACTGGTGGTATTTTCCACGCAAATTGTTACGCCCGCGTGTTTCGCATGCAGCGCCAGGTGCTCCAGCGAACTGAACGCCGCATCGCGTTTGCGCGGATCGGCCGCGTCGCGGTGCCCGCCCATGTGCAGAATCATCCGCGGGAACGGCAAATCCTCCGCAAAATCGATCGCGCGCTTTAATTCATCCATGGCTTCGATACGGCGGACCCGTTCGACCTCGGCGATGGAAAGCGGCGTGCCCCCTTCGCGGTTCGGTCCAAAATCCCGGCTGGTGGGCGCGTGTAGCGACGCCATCTGCAGCCGATTATCGGCCAGCAGTTGACGCAAGGTACGGATATCCGTCTTGTCTGTGTAATCAAAATGACCGCGGCTGGCGAAAAGCTCGATGGCCTGGAATCCGGCATCGCGAATGGCGGTGAGATGCTCCGGAACGAGTTTCTTGGAGACAAGCAAGTAGGTCGAGAGGATACGTTGCATGGTTTCCAGTTTAGCGCGGTGAGCGGGCGAACTCACCGCCTTTGCTTAATAACCGACGGAGGAGCCATCGTCGCGCGGGTCGGCGGCCCCGCAGCGTTCCCCGGTCTTTGCATCGATCCCGACGGCGTTCACCAGGCCGATGTGGCCGCGGCGCTTCACCGCGTACCCTCGCGCCTTCATCTGCTCTTCCATCTCCGGCGAAAAGAGTTTTTCCATCAGCACAACATCCGGCAGCCACTGGTGGTGGAAGCGCGGTGCGTTGATCGCCGATTGCGCATCCATCCCCAGCCGCATCCAGTTCAGCACCGTCAGCAGCGTCGCGGAAATGATCGTGGGGCCGCCGGGTGAGCCAGTAACGAAACTCAGCTGGCCGTTGCGCAAAACAATCGTCGGCGTCATCGAACTCAGCGGCCTCTTTCCCGGCGCGATGGTATTGCCTTCCGATTGGATCAGACCGAAAAGCGCGTTGGGCACGCCGGGCTGCGTGGTGAAATCGTCCATCTCGTCATTCAGCAGAAAACCAGCGGAAGAAGTGACATGCGAGCCAAAGCTGTCATTCAGCGTGGTGGTGCTGGCCACGGCGTTGCCCGCCGCATCCACTACGGAGAAATGCGTGGTGTGCGGACCTTCGCCAAGACTCACGATGGTGTTCGGCGGCGGCGTAACGCTGGCCGCTTTCTGGCATTCGTGTGGAGCGCCGGCTTTTACATCCTTGCTGGAACTTGCGTGGGTTGGGTCAATGGTGGCCGCGAGCTCTTGCGCGTAGCACGGAGCGATCAGCCCAGCCACCGGAACATTCGAGTAGTCTGGATCGGCGAGATACGTCGCGCGGTCGGCAAAGACGCGGCGCATCACCTCCACAACCATGTGTACGCTTTGCGGATCATCCCAGCCCTTCAACGGGACGTTCTTCAGCATGTTCAAGGCTTCGAGTTCCGCCACCCCACCGGAACTTGGTGGCGGCGGCGCGAGTACTTCCCACTCCTGCCCATCGTAAGCGTAATGGCCGTGCAAGACTTCGCGCACCTTCGGCTGGTAGTGCGCCAGATCGTCGAGCGTGACCAAGCCACCCATCACAGACATATCGTGGGCCAGCATTTGCGCGGTTTCCCCGCGATAGAATTCGTCCGAACCGTTTTTTGCGATGCGTTTGAGAGTCGCCGCCAATTCCGGCTGGCGCAGCGTGTCGCCCGGCCGGTACATTTTTCCGTCGTTCAAAAAGACGTGGCTGCTCATGGAGAACTGTTGCAGCCCGGGACGCTCCTCGGCAAAATCGCGCGCCAGACTTTCGCTGACGGCAAAACCTTGCTCGGCCAGACGAATCGCCGGCTGCATCACGTCCGCCAGCTTCATCGTTCCATGGGTTTTCAGCACCAGGGCCAGTCCGGCAACCGTGCCCGGCACCGCAACCGAGCGATAACCAATCACGGAAGCCTGTTCATCGAGCTTTCCGTCCGGCTTGATGTACATCTCACGCGTGGCTTTGCCCGGCGCCATTTCGCGGTAATCGAAAAAGTCGGTTTTTCCGTTGGCCAGATGGACCATCATGAAGCCACCGCCGCCGATGTTCCCCGCGGCGGGCTCGACCACGGCCAGCGCAAACGCAGTCGCCACCGCCGCATCCACCGCGTTTCCGCCGCGCTTCAGAATTTCCACCCCGGCTTCCGAGGCGAGACGCTGATCGCTAGCCACGATGCCATGAGCGGCGCGTACCGGCTCGCGCGGCCACTCCTTGGGAATATCAGGATGATCGCGGAATTCCGCGGCGGCTTGGCCACGGGCAAGCAAAGAAAAAGTGTGGAGAACGCAGAATAGCGGGATAAGAAGAAATAATTTCTTACGCATGGCGAAGTGTTGACACTAAGGGATTCGCCCCAGCGCGTCAAGCCATACGCCTCGTTTTTCTATAGAGAGGCGCAGCGGCCCCTTCCATTTTCCAATTTGATTAGTTGGTCGATCCGGCTTTGGCCGCTTGGCCGGCGGGTGCTTTCGCCGCTGCAGCATTCGCCGTTTGAGCAGCGGGCGCCGTTGCTGGCGCGCTACTGGCGGCCTGGGGGACGGTCACCTGCGTCGTCTGTCCGGCGGGATTGCTCAGCGTTACGCTCACTTCTTTCACCTGCAGATTGAACGCGGAAAGAGAAGTCGCTGTGGAGGCGCCTCCATTCGCAGAGGTCTGATTCAGCGTTCCCTGCAAACCCGTAAACGAAACGGAAAGCTCGTTGAGCTGGAAGCTTGGCGCAGGTGGCGATTGCGGCGCTGCCGGCGTGGCCGCGTTTTGCGTCTGAAATTGACTTGCCAGCAGGGCCAACTGATTTTGCAAGTCCTGCAACGCGTTGGGACTAAACTGCAGCAGCACGGAAGCGAACTGGTCGAACGCGGCAATCTCCGCGGCGTTCAATCCGAGCGCCGCCAGCGCCGAGTTTAGAGTTTGCAGTTCCTGCTGAGTCTGTGGACTGGCTGGTGCCGCTGGCGTGGCAGCGCTTTGGGTTGCAGCAGTCGCAGTCGCAGTGTTGACTGCTCCGGTTGCCAAGGCGGCGGTTGGAGCGGTCGCCGTCGGGGTAACCGTTGCAGGTGGGGTTGCGGCGTTGGTTGTGGCGGCTGCAGGAGTTCCACCCGCATTCGCCACTACCGTGCCTTCTCCAACGGTCGCGGTGCCGGCAGTGCCGCTCGCTGGCGCAACTCCGTTACCGCCGGCCGTTTGAATATTTACCGACGTGAAACGCAACTGTTCCACCTGCAACAATGCCGTTTCCCCGTCCTGATTCCCCGCGCCGCTCTGCGCGGAGCTAGTGAAGCGATCCCCAAACTCCGTTCGATTCGTGGTTTCCCGCTCGTTTCCCTGGGTGGGCTTGCTCTTTCCCTGATTTTGCGGGTTTTGCTCGAGATCCCGGCTTAGCAGGCGGTCCGCGATGTGAACGATTGCTGAAAGACTCATGGCATCCCCCTAAATGGTGGAACCTGTCCGGCGAAAAGGGGGGAGTAAATCGCGGCGGCTCCAGCGAAGTCTTCGGAGTCATCGGCCGGCCATCCAAAAACTTTAGCGAACAGCAAAAAATAGTTTTGTTGTACGCTTACCGGTTCCTTCGAAAGGATTCTTTCATGAGAAAACTCTTGTTCCGGCCCTTCCTCTGCATCGCCCTCTTCGTGGCTGTCTCGGCGGATTTTCTGCACGCCCAGGCGCCGCCGGCAGACCTGGATCAATACGTCGCGCGCACCATGCAGACGTTTGAAGTGCCCGGCATTTCCGTCGCCATCGTGAAAGACGGCAAAGTCGTGCTCGCGAAGGGCTACGGCGTGCGCAAGCTGGGCGATCCCGCGCCTGTGGACGCCAACACCCTCTTTGGTATCGGCTCGAACACAAAAGCGTTCACCGCCGCCGCGATGGCCACGCTGGTGGATGAAGGCAAGCTCAACTGGGACGATCCGGTCTACGAACGCTTGAAAGGATTCGAAATGTACGACCCGTACGTCTCGAAGGAGATGCGCATTCGAGACCTGCTCTGCCACCGCAGCGGCCTGGGACTCGGCGAAGGCGACCTGATGTTCTGGCCGCACACTTCCTTCACGCGCGACGACGTGGTCTACCGCCTGCGCTATCTGAAGCCGGCTACCAGCTTCCGTAGCCACTATGCCTACAACAATCTGATGTTTGTCACCGCCGGTCAGGTGGTCGCGGCAAACACCGGCGGAAGCTGGGATGCTTACTTGAAAGAGAAAATCTTTCAGCCGCTGGGCATGAATTCCACCAACACCAGCACAGACGCCTATCGCGAAGGCGACAACTGGGCGCATCCGCACTCCAAGGTGGACGGGAAGCTCCAGGTGATTCCCTTCGAAAATCTGGACAACGCCGGTCCTGCTGGCTCCATTAATTCCTCGGCGTCTGATCTGGCCAAGTGGGTGATCGTGCAGCTCAACCGCGGCCGGATCCCCGGGTCAGACAAGCGGCTCTTCAGCGAAAAAGCTTCGCAGGAGATGTGGTCGCAGCAGACCATCGTTCCGGTCAGCGAAGAGACGCCCGAGGAGGTTCGCGCCTTGCGGCCCCACTTTGCCGGATATGGGCTGGGCTGGTTCCTGCGCGATTACAAAGGCCGCAAGCTTGTGGGGCATTCCGGTGGGGTGGCGGGATTTGTAACCAGGGTGTTGATGGTGCCGGAGGAAAATCTCGGCGTAATCATTCTCACGAACGCCGAGGAAGATCTTGCTTTCGAATCCATCCTCTATCACATCCTGGACGGCTACCTGGGCGGCCCGACGCAGGATTACACCGCGGCCTTCAAATCCGTGGAAGACAAGCAGAGACAAAAAGCGGACGAAACGATGGCCAAAGCCGCTTCTTCCCGCGCCGCCGATTCCAAGCCTTCCCTGCCACTCGAAAAATACGCTGGCGATTACTCCGATCCCTGGTACGGCACGGTGACCATTCGACCCGAAAATGGCGGCCTGGTTCTGAACTTTCTGCGCACCAACAAGGGCACCGCCGATTTGCAGCACTGGCAGTACGACACCTTCAAAGCGCACTGGCGTGACCGCACCGTCGAAGATGCGTTTGTCACGTTTGCCCTGGCGCCCGACGGGACCATCGACCATTTCACCATGGTCGCGGTCTCGCCCCTTGCGGACTTCAGCTTCGATTATCAGGATTTGTACTTCACGCCTGTGAAGGCGCAGGAGAAAGCAAAATAGCCACTCGCGCGCGCTGCTCGCCGGCGGGTTAGAAGGCAATCTTGTAGATGTTGCCTTTGTCGTCTTTTGCTACTCCCTTGATGCTCGAAATCGATTGCTCATCGCCCTTGTCGGGCTTGTAGAGTTCCGCATACAGCACGCTTCCGTGGCTTCCGGTAAGCTCTGACTTTGCATAGAGCCGCGATCCCAAAACGTGAGCGACATAAAAACCCGGGCCATAGACGGTGTCCCATTCCGTCGCCAGAGTGTTGGCTGCGCCGGCTGTCACACCGTTGTTCGACTTGGCGGGCCGCTCCACTTGCGCCCAGCGTCCCTGGAAGACCTCTCCATTGTCGAGCGACACCTTCAATGTTCCGGAATGCAGGCCGTCGGACAACTTCCCTACGAATACAGGAGGAGGATTCTGCGCTGCCAGGGGACCTTGCACCGGATAGAGGCGCGCCGTCGCCGAGCAGCCTCCCAGCAAAACCGCTCCCATACACAAGTACAATGCCAGGCCTTTCATGGGTGGGCCTCCGTGCTACGGATGAAGTGGTCTTCCGCTTCTGTAAGTTAAGACGGAAAAGCTTGCGTGTGAGTTTCGTGATTGCGAAGCCTGGAGGAGCCGGATCGTCCGGAACAATTACTCTTCGAGAAATTCCACTTTGGCCGGGCCGGGCAGCAGTCCGGCGGCGGTGCCGCGTTCGATCAGTTCGCGCACCGCTTTCTTGCCCTTTTCGCCGTAGCCGAGCGTCCATTTATTCACGTACATGCCTACGAATTTGTCGGCCAGCTCGGTGTCCATGTCGCGGGCAAACTGCATTGCGTAATTCAGCGCTTCTTCGCGGTGTTCCAGGCCATACGCAACGCTGTCGCGAATCGTCCGGGAGATCAGCCGGCCAACCTCCGGGCCCAGCGCGCGGCGCACCGCGTTGCCCCCCAGCGGCAGCGGCAGATTGGTCAGCTCCTGCCACCAGATGCCCAGGTCCACAATCTTATGCAGCCCCAATTGCGGAAAGAAAAGCTGCCCTTCGTGGATCAGCAGCCCGGCTTCCACCACTTCGTTCTTCACCGCTTCGATAATCTTGTCGAAGGGCATCACCACCGCTTCGAAATCCGGCTGGTAAAGCTTCAGCGAAAGGTATGCGGAAGTTTTCAGCCCGGGCACGCCCACCCGCTTGCCCTTCAACTCCTGCGGCCGGAACGATTTCGTGGATACCACGATGGGTCCATAGCCCTCGCCAAAGCTGGCGCCGCAATCGAGCAGGATGTATTTGTCGCGCAGCGAAGGATAAGCGGCGAAGCTCACGGCGGTGACGTCATAGGTTTCCGTCAGCGCCGCTTCGTTCAGGCTCTGGATATCGGAAAGAACGTGCGTGTACTTGTAGCCCGGCGTGGCCAGCTTGTGCGTGGCCAGGGCGTAAAACATAAAAGCGTCGTCGGAATCCGGCGAATGCGCCAGCTTGAGCTCGCGGGGCTCTTTTCCGGTCTTCGATGCCACTTGTCTTGCGGCCATGAAATCTGCTTCCTCTGGCCCGGAAGGCGCCCGCGGAGAAGACTCGACCTGCGATCCATTCTTCGGGGACGAAGGAAGGGGAGGTCGAAGGACTTCGGAACTTGCGTGGCTTGCGGCCGGGCTTACAACTGCAAAACAAAGCCTAACACACCCGCCCCGCCGTCACAAAGTTGGGCAGAGAGTTGGGCAAAGAGCAGGCGGCTAAATCTGGACCCTGCCGCGTGTAAAGCCGTTGAAGGTAAATGACCATTGCTTGCGTAAGAGATGGAACTCAACGGAGACATAGGGAAAAAATAAAGAGCGCCGGTGCCCCTTGTGAGAGAGCGCGGCCGGCGCTGATGTTGTTGTATCCCTATTGCTTTTCGTAGACCGCAACACTGCTGAATTCTTTGCCGTCCAAAGTCTTGCCCTTTACCTTGACTGTGGAGACCTTTCCGTCCGCCGATACCTCGGCGGTGGCTTTCCCCACCTCTTTTCCGCCCTTTTTTTCGATCGCTTCCGCTTTGTGGGTTCCGATACGCTTGATCGCTATGGTGTCGGCGCCTCCGGGCGCTCCCGTACCAGTGATGGGATAATCCTTGCCATCGTACTTGACGGTAAAGCTAAAAGAAAAAGCCGTGCCATCGGCAGCGACGCCCTCAAGAGAATATTTTGCTCCGTCACCGTCCGCTACAACAGTCCTCGTCTGACTCTTAGGTGCTGGTCCGGGTTCGAATTTCGATTTTGCGACATTGAATTTCCAGGTGCCCACAAAGGGATTGTCTTGAGCCAATAGCGGGACAGCGGCGACAGAAGCGAGCACAAGAAAAGCGAGCACGAACAGGACGCGTTTCATTTGAAAATCTCCTCAATTTCGCCTCGGCCCCGATTTCTACTCGCCTCGGCGGTGGCGAATTATTGTGCCCTCCGCCTCTCGAAATCAAGCGGTCAAACGGGCGGGTGGCACCCTCCGCCCCTCTCTACTTCCACGAGACGTGCCACAGTGATATCCTCCCCGAGACATCCATGTCAAAGAATTTCAATCCAAACAACCCGGGCCACACGCCAAACTGCGGTTTGAAATCGGTCCCACCTTGGCCACTCAACTTGGACAGCCTACGGGGCGTCAATCAATGACGAAGATTGAGCATTGGCCGCTTTGGCTTCAATTGTTGATCGGCATACCGAACGCAATTATCATGTCCGTTTTACTATGGGCCTGGTGGCCGAAGAATACGAAAGAGTCCAACCGCTTCCAGGCAGTCGCGGTCCCATATTTGATCCTGCTCCTCATTTTTTACTTTTTATTCGCAAGATAAAAAGGCTCTTCGTTTTCGAACTAGGCGGGTGGGCAACACCTTTCAACCGTTGACGCAAAATTGGGTGCTCTACCCACGTTGGCGGGTGGAGCATCCCTGAAACACCTTCTGGGGTGTCCTGCGCTTTTGGGGTTCAAAAGGGCGGGTTTAAGCTAACAGAGCGAGCTGTGGGTGCTGCATCCTTTGCAATTCTTGCAAAGGGTGCGGGTTTTCTCTTGGTTTTCTAACTTCTCTTCGCCGGATCGATGTCGATCGGGATCGTGCATCTGTCTCAGCGTTCGAATAGGTACCACAAATTAACAATTTCCTCTTTGGATCGGGGACCGCGAGTCGTGCTCCCTAAATCGCGGAGACCAGGTGGGCGATCGCGTCTTCAAACGTGGCTCTGCCGTTCAGATAGGGTTGCCAGTAGACGTCGATCAGGTGGATGTAATCGCTCCAGCCGCGCTGCGCAAATTTATCGGCCAGCTCCTGTGAAGCGTGCCCCGCAATTCCGCCGCCAAGCGTCTCCGGGGAGCCCTCCAGAACGGGGCGCAGGACCTCACTGGTGGTGTAAATGATCAGCGCATGCCACAGGTCGCGCGGAGTGGGCTTATCGCGCTGGCGGCATTCCCGCGTGATGGTGTCTTTCAACGGCACGGAAATGCCGTGGGAGGACTCTTCAAACAGCACGAAGAGCGCTTCGGTGCCCTGGTTGCGGGCGTCGGTGCTGGAAATAGTCACGCGCAGCGGGTCCAGCGTAGTGAAAGCTCCCGCGGAATTCGCGAAGGCGCAAACCTCCACGCGAATCTTATCCCTGGGCCACGGGGACTGAAAGATGTCCGCCAGCCGCTGCGAAATTCCCACGCCTTGCTCGCGCACCAGCGGTGCCGCGCGCGCCACCCAGCGGCGGTTCGCGCGGTCCTGGTCCGTCCACCAGTGGCTGCGGTAGATGGGCGCGGCCGCCTCCAGAATCGCGCCGATATTCCCCGGCAATCCCGCGTCGCAGGCGCGTTTCTTTTTGCCCAGCAGTTCGTTGCAATCTTCAAAATCGCCCAACTGGTTCTTCAGCAAAATCAGATCCAGATTGACCTGCGGATCCTTCCCTGCGTAATTGGCGCGGTAGTAGGCGATGGCCTGGTCCCAGATCTTCTGTTCGTCGGGCGTCAGCAGGAGAGGAGCTTGCTTGTTCAGAACAGGGCCGCTTTTGCCGGCGGCGTTTCTTGCTTCCGGAGTGGATTCCCGCAGGCGCGCCTGGTAGTAGAGAAATTCGTGGAGATTCACCCAGAAGCCGCTGTGAAACTCGAACACCGGAAGCGAACCCATGTCGGATTCCATTTCCTGTGCGGTTGTAAGCGTAGCTGTGCTCCACAAAACGAAGAGAAAAGCGATCAGGAGCAGGCGGCGCGGCAGAGCAGGGAGCATGTTCGATGCGGAATAGTAACGCAATTTCCGCCGTCCACAAATTGTGAGTTTTCCCGGATTCAGAACTCGTTGCCGGACTCCGCAAGCCAGCGGTCCAGCCTTGCGAGTTGCTCAGGCTCGATGGTACCGAAAGCGACGCCCATGCCGAGCCCCGGACTGAGGTAGACGACGCGGCCCAGCGCCTCGAAAACTTCATCGTTGTGCGTGATGCGCAGGCGAACCTGGGAACCCGAGGGAATGGGGTTCAACGTATCAATGTAGCAGTCGGTGCGGCTGATATCGGCGGTCCGCGCGCTCAATTTCGCGCCGCGGGGAAGCTCCACCACTTCCGCCGCCAGAACCATGGCGATCCGTGGAGCACCTCGCCGCTCCACGTCAACTTCGGGCATGTCCCGTCTCCTGCCAAGCGTGCGCCTGCCTGCTTGCAAAAGAGGGAAGATTTGCCGCGGCGCGGCTGCGCCGGAGCCAGTGAGGATGAGCCCACTCTCATTTTGTCCCTTGAGGTGCCGCTTAGCAACGGACTTCGAAGCGGAACGGCGAAAGGGTCAATGGGGCGGGTCCGCGGGCGTCGCGTTCGGCTCGTCCACTTTGTTATCGAGCATGCCGCCAATCGAACCTTTGTGGTCTCCTGCGCGCAACACGCCGTCGGCGCCGACATAAAACGAGCGCTGGCCGGTTCGTCCATACTCGGCGGGGATCGCCGCCAATTCGTATTTGGCCGGAGCGCCGGAAGCGCTGGCGCCCACGATCACGTAGCGGTAGGAGTAGCCGTCCTTGCGGCCGGTGGCGAGTTCGTCGTCCACCAACCCTGCCTTATCGGCTTTATGCGTTCCGTCCGCCGCCGCGCCCAGGACCAGCAAGGAATCCGGCAGCCGCGTGTATGTCTTGCGATACGTTTCGATGGCCTCGACGAGATTTTTCATCGAGGCGATGACTGCCTGCTCGTTGGCTTTCATCTCCGCGCGGTCCCATTCGGATTCCAGCGAAGGAAGATCCAGAAAAAGAAGGCCGAGCGAAAGAATTTTCCATTGGCCGTTTTCGCGGACCATGCCCATGATGACGTGATGCGCAGAGGTGCCGGTGCTGTCGGTAGCATCCTTGATAGTCAGGGGAACATAGGCGAGGTTGTCACGGTTTTCCGCTTTGTCCAGTTGCATCAAAGTGGTCACATCGGGCGTGGCGCAGGAGACCAGCAGATGGCCTTCCGGATCGCTCTGGGCCATCGGCTTTCCCGGCTTGTCGAGCAGCACAAAGCGCTTGAGCAGCGTTGCCCGGGCCGGCGGGGTCATGCGGGCAAAGGCTTCGGCGTTGCGTGCCGTCAGCGCGCGGACAAACTGGTCCGTATCCTGCGAGCAAGCCGCAACCAGGGCGTTGCGAAGCGCTTCGGCGGGCGCCGGCCCCGGCGATTGCGCCGGCGTTGCGAGGGCCATCATTCCCGCGGCCAGCGCGGGCAAAAGCCCTCGCCTGCCAAACGCGGAGATCACTGTATTTTTTTTCACGAAGCAGAATCCTTTGCGCTTTGCAGAATCGCCGCGAGGTTTTGCGTGAATAAGGAGCGCGGCATCACCTCCGTGCAGCCAGCCGCGCGTGCGGCAGCGGCGAGATCGGTTTGCAAGTGCGACAAAAAGGCCACGACCCGCAGCTCTTTTTGAGTTGCGCGGATGCGCTCGATGGTTGCCAAAGGCTGATTCCGCGAATTCAGGTCCACAACAACGAGGCGCGTCGGCGGCTCCAGCAGATTCATCAGCGCCTCGGGGTTGCTCGCCACTTTGAATTCCAGTCCCAGATGCCTGGCCGTCTCCGCTACCTTCATCTGGAAAAACAGATCGTCAATCAGCGCTGCCACGCGGCCCATAGGTGTCTCCTTATTGGTCCCGGCCAGGCGAAGGCTTTTCCGCGGGGCCTCTGCGGGATACAATCAGCGTGCCCTCCCTGAGGACCATGATGCAAGCTCTTTCCCGAGTCTCCACGCTGCAACCCGCGATTGCGCTGCTTGAGAAAACGCCACCCATCCTCGAACTCCTGCTGCGCGATGTTCCCGAGGACGTCCTCGACTGGAAGCCGGCGGCGGACCGCTGGTCCATCGCCGAAGTCCTGGCGCACTTGCTGGTGATCGAGCAACTCTACGGAGACCGCGCTAAGCGCATGGTAGTGGACGACAACCCGCAACTGGCGAAATACGTTGCGCCGGATGAGGCGGAGATTCGCCTGCGCACGGCGCCCCAGCATCTCGAGGATTTTGTCGCCGCGCGCCGCGCGCACATATTCTTCTGGCATTCAATCCCCGCAAGCGGCGGGTCGCGCACCGGCGTTCATCACGAGATGGGCCAGATCACCCTGCATCAGATGCTGAACGAACTGGCGAACCACGATCTGGGACACCTGCGGCAGATCGCCGAAATTTACCGGGCCAAGGCGTTTTACCCGCATGCCGGCCCGTTCCAGAGATATTCGAGTCCCAAACCATGAGCGAACACCCCGAAGAATTGCAGTTAGCCTCCGCCCGCGCGCTGGATGTCACCATCTATTCCCGGCCGGGTTGCCATCTTTGCGAAGCCGCCAAGGCCGCGATTGATCCGCTGCTGGCGGAGTTCGGCGCGCCGCTGCGCGAGGTTAATATCGATCTTGATCCCGTGCTGGTGGAACGTTATGGCTGGGATATACCGGTTATTTTTATCGGCAGCCGCAAGGCGGCAAAGCATAAAGTTAATGTGAAGCAGTTCCGGCGGCAATTGCAGGAAGCCAAAGATGGCGCGTTGCCAGCGGCGAAAGGGAAGGCGCGGAAAAAAGGGGCTTAGTGGCCTGCGGCTGGCTCGTGTACGCCGACGGTCTCGTCCGGCACATCGCCCTTGCGGCCTTTTACGCGGTCGTAGACGCTGAGCGTGCTGACCGAGCCCAACGCCTCGTTGTAAAACGTGGGCACACCCAGCGCGGTGCGCAGCTCTTCATTAAATTTGCGCAGGTTGCTGAGGTGCGTGGCCAGAGCGGGCACTTTCAGGCCTTCATCGGTCAACAGGAACTTCTGATACCCGGCATCCCAAAGCCGGGTGAACTGGCCCCTCAGCATAATCGTTGGAAGCACCGTCATGCGGAACCGCGCATCCGGGTCCTGCCGGAACTCCGCGCCGCACCCGTACTTTTCCACGCGCACCACACCGCGTGTGCTGCCCACGCTGAATCCCAGCGCCGCCAGGCTGTCCATGGCCTTCTTTTCAAACCGCTCGTTGACGTTCCACATAGCGGATTAAGAGTACGGTTTCGGCGGATTTCTGTAAAGGGCCCTGCCACTCCCTAAATTCGTGTAGTCCTTTCTTCCTTAAGGCATCCCACGTAAAATGATGGGAAGGAAAACGCCATGTCTACCAAACTACAGCCGTTGACCGGTCAGGGGCCGGCAGCGAGCCTGACCAATGAAGAGATCCTCCGCTACAGCCGGCACCTGATCATGCCCGAAGTGGGCATGGAGGGGCAGCTCAAGCTGAAGGCCGCAAAGGTCCTTCTGATTGGCACGGGGGGCCTCGGCGCGCCGCTCGGGTTGTATCTGACCGCCGCCGGGGTGGGGAAAATTGGTTTGGTGGACTTTGACATTGTGGATTTCACGAATCTGCAGCGGCAGATTACCTTTGGCACCAGCGACGTGGGCAAGCCGAAGACCGCGGCGGCGCAGTCGCGCCTGAGCAACCTGAATCCAGACATTGAAATCGCCACCCACGAAACAAAGCTCACCAGCGAGAATGCGCTGGAGCTTTTCAAGGATTACGACATCGTTGTGGACGGCACGGACAATTTCCCAACGCGCTATCTGGTGAACGACGCCTGCGTGCTGTTGGGCAAGCCGAATGTTTACGGCTCCATCTTTCGCTTTGAGGGGCAAGTTACGGTTTTCGGCATGCCCGATGGCCCTTGTTACCGCTGCTTGTATCCGGAGCCGCCTCCACCGGGGCTGGTGCCTTCGTGCGCTGAAGGAGGAGTGCTTGGCGTGTTGCCCGGTATCATCGGTTCGCTGCAGGCAATGGAAACGATCAAGCTGATCCTGGGCCGCGGGGATTCGCTGGAAGGGCGCTTGCTGCTCTTTGACGCGCTGGCAATGAAGTTCCGCGAGTTGAAGCTGCGCAAGAACCAGGATTGCCCGATGTGCGGCAAGCATCGCAAGATCCACAAGCTGATTGACTACCAGGAATTCTGCGGCATTCGCGGTGAAGAGGAGCAGGAAAGCAACCTGCACGTGCCGGAAATCACGCCGCGCGAATTAAAGCAGCGCCTGGACCAGGGTGACGATCTCTTTATCCTGGATGTACGCGAGCCGCACGAATACCAGATCTGCAACCTGAAGGGGCACCTGATTCCGTTGGGAGAATTGCCGCGCCGTGTGCACGAACTCGATTCGTCGCACGAGATCGTCGCGCACTGCCGCAGTGGCAAGCGCTCGGCGGAAGCGATAGACTTCCTGCGCAAGGCGGGCTTTCGCAAGATTCACAATTTGCGGGGAGGAATTCTTGCGTGGTCCACGGAAGTGGATCCCACGGTGCCGCGCTATTAGGGAATTTCGGGATTGACTGGCCGGTCTAAAGTCCGGCCGCTACTTGGATGGAGGAAAACTTGGCTGGGACAAAAGTGACTATCTTCAGTAACGGACCTTTGCGCGTTGAAGGAGACTTCACCATCGTGGATCAGGATGGCAAGGAGTTTGGGTTGGGAGGTCGCACCGCCATTACACTTTGCCGTTGCGGCCATTCAGCCAACAACCCGTTTTGCGACGGCACCCACAAGCGCAATGGGTTTGTCTCACCCGTGGAAGCCCGCGATTTACCCCCAAAACCCTAAGAAACGCTGACTCAGAGCAAGTTGAGACTGTCTCAGCATGAGACTTTGCACAGATTCGGTACTGAGTTGCTTAAACCTCTGCTAACTCTCTGGATACAATCAGATTAGAGTTCCAAAAAGGGCTTGGAATGCGGGCCGCAACCGTCTCGGTCTGCGTCTCACCTTCCACGGCCTTGTTCTCCCTGTTTATTAATTCCCTAAATTTCAACAGTTTGTAGACCCCCTCGGGCCCGGAAAAAAGGGCACGGACGTGCTAATTCAGGCCCTGTCCGGGTTTCTCCGGCATTTGGGGGATGTTTTGGGTGATTGGGCGAAAATCACGGGTTTCTTCCGCAAAGACCGCGGACACTTGCCCGCTATCGCCTATGGTGTTTTCGGAGTTATCTACCTTGCGGTCGTTTTTTACTCGCGCCAGGCGCATCTCTTCGGCAGCCCCACCACGTATCTCATCCTTGAAGTGGGCGGTTCTTTGCTCTGCTTCTGCTATGCGGCCAATGCGCTGGTCCGCTTCCGTGGAACGCACGACCGCGTGGCGCTGATTCTCGCCTTCGGATTTGTCCTCTCTGGGATGATCGAAACCATCGGCTACTTCGGCCTGAACGATTTGCTGCGTGCCGGAGCCGTGGCGCTCACGCACGTTCCGATGGGCTGGATGGTTGGCCGTACCTTGCTTGCCGTGTTGCTTCTGGCGGCGCTTGCGGTCGAACGCTTTTTGCCCACCGCGCGTCAGCCCAGCCGGGAAACGGCCGGCGCCTTGTTTGTGGTTGCCGTGGCTGCGTATATCACCAGCGCGGCGTTCATCGCGGCGCCCGCCACGCCGGTGGCGCAAGCCGGCGCGTTTTTCTCGCGTCCCTGGGAACTGCTTCCCGGCGGATTGTTTGCTCTGGCCACGGTGTTCTTCTATCACCGCTATCAAAAAGAAAAGAAAAACGACAGCGACGCTTCGCTCTATGACTATTCGCTCTTCCTGGTGGCGCTGCTCAATACCGCTTGCCACGTTGCGGCGCTGTTCTCCCGCCGCTTGTTTGACGGCCCGTTCTTCTTCGCGGAACTCAATAAGGTAGCCAGCTACGCGATCCTGCTGGGCGCCTCGCTGATCGACCAGGCACGCTTGTTCGATCAGGTACGCACCATGGCCGTCAGCGATCCGCTCACCGGCCTGGCCAACTACCGCCGGCTGATCGCGGTGATTGAATCGGAACTCGACCGCTCGCGGCGCACGCAGCGCCCGTTCAGCATCGTGCTGCTGGACATGGACGGCCTGAAAGCCATCAACGACCGCTACGGACATCTGGTCGGGAGCCGCGCGCTGGTGCGGCTGGGCAAGACGCTGAAGCATCACTCGCGCGCCATTGATACGCCCGCGCGTTACGGGGGAGACGAATTTGCACTGGTGTTGCCGGAAGCGCCGCGCGAAGTTGCCACGCGCGTTGCTTCTCGCATCCGGGAGCGTCTGGCCCTGGAAAACGAAGAGCCCGCGCTTTCCGTCAGCGCTGGAATCGCCGCGTACCCCGAGGATGGGGATTCCGCTGAAAAGCTTTTGGGCTCGGCGGACCGCGCGCTCTATCGCATGAAGCACCGCGGCAGCAACGCTATTAATTCCATCACGCGCATTGCGGCGTGTCTCTGAGGATGCCAGACCATGCCGCCACGAAGCACATTTTCCTTCCAGCGCCGCGAAAATCGCATCCCCATGGAAATTCCCGTCATTCTCGAAGGTCATCGTTTTCTTCCCGGAGTGGAAGCGACGTTTACGGAAAACGTCAGCGCCAAAGGAGCGCGCGTGGTCAGCGTGCGGCGCTGGGAAAAGGGTGCGCCCCTGAAGCTGGTTTCGCGCACCGGAGAGTTTCGTTCGGAGGCTCGAGTGGCTTACTGCCAGCCTCTGCGTGGCGACGGCTACGCGGTGGGGGTGGAGTTCCTCGAAACCTCAGGGCGATGGGTAGTTGAATCTACAAATTAGCTTGACGCATTCCGGCAAGCGGACAGGAGGGAACTGCTGGGTATTCTCAAAGGGAAACAATTACTAGCGCAAAGTTTGTACGTAGAAGCGCCGAGCGGGAGGTAAAGGACCCGTTCGGCGCTTTTGCTTTTGGCGCGGACCTCATCGTTCGGCGGTATACTCGTATCTCGCCAATTATTCCGTGCCTCCCGGAGGGCTTCCTTGAAGATTCTCGTGACCGGCGCCGCTGGCTATATCGGAAGTGTGTGTTCGGAAGTTCTGTTGAAAAAAGGGCATCAAGTCGTGGCCCTGGACAATCTGGTGGAAGGCCACCGCAGCGCCGTGCCGCCCGGTGCCGCCTTTATCCAGGCGGATCTGGGGGATCGGGCGCAGATTGAAAAAGCGTTTTCCGCTTACAAAATCGACGCGGTGATGCACTTCGCGGGCGAAGCCCTGGTGGCCAAGTCGGTGCGCGAACCAAGCACGTTTTATGCGGCAAACATCGCTTGCGGCGTAAATCTGCTGGATGCCATGGTTCGCCATGGCGTGAACAAGTTTATCTTTTCCTCGACCGCCGCGACCTATGGTGAACCCGAAGTGGTGCCCATTCCGGAGGATCACCGCAAAGCCCCGATCAATCCTTATGGAAAATCGAAGTGGCGTTTTGAGGAGATTCTGGCGGACTACCGGGCGTACACCGGCCTGAAATACGTGGTCGTGCGTTACTTCAATGCCGCCGGCGCCAGCCAGGAGCGCGGGGAAAATCACCGGACAGAGACGCACCTGATTCCGCGCGTGCTCGATACGGCATTGGGCAATCTGCCGGAAATGGAGATTTTTGGCTTCGACTATCCGACGCCCGACGGAACCTGTGTCCGTGATTTCATCCACGTTCTGGATATTGCCGATTCACACGTGCTGGCGCTGGAGCAGATAGACCGCGTCCCCGGGGAAGCATTCAATGTCGGCACCACCAGCGGGTACTCCAACCTGCAGGTGGTCCAGGCAGCCGAAAGGATTACCGGCAAAAAGGTGCCGCACAAGCTCTCGCCGCGGCGGCCCGGCGATCCGGCTATCCTGGTGGCCAGCAACGAAAAGCTCAAGCGCATGCTGGGCTGGGAACCGAAACACTCCTCGCTGGAGGAGATTATTCAGTCGGCATGGGACTGGCGGAAAAAATATCCGCACGGCTATCCGGACTGAGCGCCCCTTTGATTAGCCCGAGGATTTTTCGATCAATGCGCCGAGTTTGGTGTATTTAAGCCATACGGTTTGCGCCGCCAGGCGCGCAATCAGGAAACCCCGGTAGCCGTCCAGGAAGCCCGCGCCCAGGATGAAATATTGAATCCAGGTCCAGAAAGTTCCCGCCCAGCGCGCGGCGCGCCAGTGGCGCACGCCTTTTTTAAACATGGTTTGTGCGGCGAGCGTCGAATACGTCTGCTGTTTTTCCAGCAACTCGGGGAGGTTGCGTACGGTGTAGTGTAGAAGATCGCCGTGCAAACGGCCGATGGCGCCCCTATAGTCCAACGATTCGTGAATCAAGCCGGTGAATTTGGTTTTGCGCCTATCGTAGAGCCGTCGCTGCCAGTCTGGATACCATCGCGAATGACGAATCCAGTCGCCGAGGAACCAGCTCATTCGGGCCATATCGTAGACCAGGAATTGAGTATCCTGAGATTTCCATTTGAGTAAGGAATTTCGAAGCTCAGGACTGAGTTCCTCGTCGGGTGCTATGACGAAGACCCAGTCGTTCGCGGCTTGCTCCGCCGCGTAATTGCGCTGATCCGAGTAGCCCGTCCACTGCCTGGTCAGCACGCGGGCGCCCGCATTTTGCGCTATCTCTGTGGTGCGGTCCGTACTCCCAGAATCCACCACCAGGATCTCTTCGGCGAGATTTTCAACGGATTTGAGCGAACGTGGGAGGTCATGCTCTTCATTTAGAGTAATGATGCAAATGCTGAGGCGGTTCATGGCGAATGAAATGAGTTCGTGCGCCGTTTAGTATCTCACACGCTTTTGCCTAGGAAGGCAGAAGAAGGAGTTTGCGGGCTACTTTGGCCGGAAGGTCATGCGGATCAAGCTGCTGCCAATGCGGAAGGCGGCGCCGTCCTGCAGAATGATGGCGCGCGCGCGTTCGCCTTCGAAGAAGGTGCCGTTGGTGGAATCCAGATCCTTCAGATTGATAAAGCGTTCCCGCGCTTCGACGAGGCAGTGGTGGCGGGAAACTTCGGCATCTTCCAAAGCAATGTCCGCGCCCTTGCGGCCAATCACCGTGCGTCCCTTGGTTAACGTGAAGCTTTTGCCGGCTTCGGGGCCGCTTTCAATGGAAAGGACCACGTCTGCATCTTCAGGAAGGGAAAGGCCCTCCTCGTCGGGGAGGAGGCGAAGGCGCTGGGTGGAGGCATCAGCGCGGGCGAAAGAAGGCATCGGCGAAATCACCACGGTCTGGTCCACGCTGCGCTTCACTTCCACGATGGTGGTCAGGCCGCATTTGGTGCAGCGAAAGCTGACTTTCGGATGTTGCGCGACTACGGAGTCCTTGAGCAGGTGGAGCTGCCCGCAATGAATACATCCCGCTTGCATATTTCCAAAATAGCACGCGGCATGGGCCTGGCGGGGAACGGCGATGCGGGCCTTTGCCAGAACGGTTACTTGACCGCGCCCGGGCCGAACCTCGCCCTTCGGCCAGGTATGCTACGATTAAAGTTTCCAATTCCAGCAGGAGAGCGCTTGTGTCTGACCACATTTCCCGCAAAGAACTGAAACAGGATAAGGTCCGCGAGACCTTCGAGCATGGCGCCGAAGCGGTCCTTTCCCACACTCGGATTGCTTCGATTGTCATGTTGGTCGTCATTGTCATCGGTGCCGGATGGTTCGGCTGGAAGATCTACAGCGACCGCCAGACGGCTCAGGCGCAGGCGGCGCTGGACGACGCGATGAAGACCTTCAATGCGGCGATTGTGCAGCCGGGGCAGCCCAGCCTGCCCGGGGAGATCTCCTATATGGATCCGGCGCAAAGGTCCCACGATGCCGAAGTGAAGCTCTCGGTAGTGGCAGGGAAATATCCCGGCACGCGGCCCGGGCGCCTGGCGCGGTATTACGCGGCAATCTGCATGATGGATCAGGACAAGCTGAATCAAGCCACCGAAGAACTTAACAAACTGGATGCCGGCTCGGACAAGGAACTCGCCGCCCTGGCCAATTTCCAGCGCGCCTTGATTGCGGAGCGCACCGGGAAGAGCGACCAGGCCATCCAGTTGCTGCGCGCGCTGGCGAATTCCGGGTCGGTTCTTGTGCCCAAGCCGCTGGTGCAGTTGGAACTCGCCGGGATCTTGCGGCAGACCAATCCGAAGGAAGCGGTCACGCTGTACGAGCAGATCAAGAAGGACTATCCGAACACCGCGGTTTCCGATCAGGCGGACCGGGGTCTCGAACAAATCGCGCCGCAATCCTGATTCAGGCGCTGCGTTTTTCCGGAGGTTTCGGCAATCGAAACTCTTCGCACTCGCGTTCCGTGGTCGGTGGACACGTCTGCCTCTCGCGGACGGCGGTTCCCGGAGCTGACGCATCCTTACCGCAGTGAATATGCGCGCGATCGCGACCGCATCGTGCATTCCCGGGCGTTTCGCCGTCTGGAAGCCAAGACGCAGGTTTTTACCACCCGGTTCTCCGATCACTTTCGAAATCGGCTGACGCATACCCTGGAGGTCGCGCAGATTGCGCGCACCGTTGCCGCTGCATTGCGCCTGAATACGGAACTTGTCGAAGCTCTGGCGTTGGTGCATGACATCGGGCACCCACCATTTGGGCACGCTGGAGAACGCAAGCTGGACGAACGCATGCGGGGCCATGGCGGGCGCTTTAATCACAACCTGCATGCGTTGCGTATCGTCGAGCATTTTGAGCACCGCTACATCGGATTTGAGGGATTGAACCTTACGTTTGAGGTGCGCGAAGGCATTGTGAAGCACTCGCGCGACTATGCGGCCGCCGAATATCCAGAACTCTCCGAATATCTGCTCGAGTTGCGGCCGCCGCTGGAATCCCAGTTGATCGACTGGGTGGATGAAATCGCGTACAACACGGCCGATCTGGACGATGCGCTGGAAGCGAATCTGCTGGACCTGGACGCATTGCGCAGGGAGGTTCCGTTGTTCGCCGAGTTTTACGGGCGGATTGAGGCCGCGCATCCCGAAGCGCGCGTGCAGTTGAAATTCAACGAAGCTTTGCGCCAGGTGATTGATTACCTGGTAAGTGACCTGATTCACAACACGGAAGCGATGGTTCGGAATTCAGGGGCGCAGAGCGTGGACGACGTGAGGCGCGCGCCAGCGCGCCTGGCACGCTTCAGCGAGCAGGGACGGGTGCACAATGCAAAGCTGAAAGAGTTTTTGTTTCGGCATATCTACAACCATCCTTCGATCACGGAGGACTCGCAGCGGTCGGTTGCGAGCCTCGCCGAACTGTTCGATTTTTATCTTCGGCAGAGCGGCTCGATGCCGGAATCGCACGAAAAAGCGGCGGAACTCACGCCGCGGCATGTGGTCGTTTGCGACTACATCGCCGGGATGACTGATCAATTCTTGTTGCGCCAGCATCAAGAGCGTTTTGGAGCAACTGTTGGCGTCCCGCCTTCTCTTGCATCCACGGAGCGGCTAGAATAGGCCGTTCTCACGGAGCTCCGAATATGCATGTCCGGCGGCTGTTGCTATTTCTTGGACTATGGTTGTTCCCGATTGTTCCGGTTTTTTCGCAAATACCTGGCTTGACCGCCTCACTGCCCGCGCCGGCGGCGGAAAAGACGGAACCTGGTATCCCGCCCGACCCACTGGGACGCGAAACGCCGCGCGGCACGCTGCTGGGTTTCCTGAAAGCGGCGCAGGACGAGCGCTACAACGTGGCCGTGCAGTACTTCCAGCCCAACGTGGGACGCCGGCGCCGGGTCGAAGAAGACGACGAAGAGCTTGCCGCCCAGTTGCTGGCCATTCTTAACCAGAAATTTGCGGGGGCCCTGGATCTGGCCAGCCGGGATCCGGTGGGTCGCCTCGACGATGACCTCCGGCCAGATCAGGAACGCATCACCAGCTCCCTTGGCCTGACGGACAAGAATGCGCTTCTTCTGGTAAGGCTGGAGGATGAAAGCGGCCGGAAACTCTGGTATTTCTCCCGCGCCAGCCTGGAGCACGTTCCGGAGATATATGACTCACTGACGTTTCCGGAGCTCGAGAAAAAGATTCCCGAAGCGCTGGTTACGCACCGTTTGCTGTCCATGCCGCTTTGGCAATGGATCGCGCTCCTTCTATTTATTCCCTTGGCATTGCTCCTGGGCCGGCTGATCACGCTCGCTTGCGTGTTTCTGCTAAATCGATGGCGCAAGGCCCGCAGGAAATCCGAACTGATTCCGGAAAAGTTTTTCAAAGTAGATCCCATCACCCTGACGCTGGCGATTCTCTTCCACTATGCCTTTGTCGGCTACATCGGTACGTCGCTGATTTACCGGCTGTACTACCGCCACATCGTCTGGATCTTCCTGGGGATCTCCTTTTACTGGATCGTGACGCACGTGACGCGGGCGATTTCGTACCGGATTGGCATGAGCCTTACCTCGCGCGGCATGCTGGCGGAGCGCTCGATTGTCTCCTTGATCCGGCGTTTCACGGAAGTCACTATATTTCTGCTGGTGGGTTTGCTAATTCTGCGAAATCTCGGTGTGGATGTTTCCACGGCACTGGCTGGCGTTGGGATCGGCGGTTTAGCGCTGGGCCTTGGCGCGCAAAAGACTTTTGAAAATATGTTTGGTGGGATTTCGATCCTCTTCGACAAAGTAATCCAGATCGGAGACAACTGCCGCATCAACAATCAGACCGGCGTGGTGGAGGACATCGGACTGCGTTCCACACGTTTGCGGACCCCGGAGCGGACGCTGCTGGCGATTCCCAACGGCGTGATGGCCACCGTCACACTGGAAAATCTGCGCTTTCGGGATAAGTTTCTATGCCAGCAGACGATTCGTTTGCGCTACGACCTGTCGCCCGACCATGTTCGCTACGTTTTGGGGCGAATTGAGGATTTGCTGAAAGAAGATCCGAAGGTGGAGGATTCCACGGCGCGTGTGCGTTTTATACGCTTTGCCGAATACGCGCTGGAGGTAGAGATTTATTGCTACATCCTGGAACCGGATTTCGCCGCGTATCTTGATACCCAGCAGCAGCTCTTTCTCAAAATCATGGATGAGATCGAGAAGGCGGGTGCAGTGGTGGCCCTGCCAACGCAGACTACCTTCGTTACGCAGGATTCGTGGATCGATCCGCTGAAAGCCAAGGCCGCGCAGAATGCCATTGAGAAGGCCCGGGACCCAGGTGTACCCGGGATGAAAGCCACATCGGAGCCAGACTAGAGATCGAAGGAATTTGCCGCCGAAGGCGAAGCTACTGCTGGCCAAAGGTGTTGCAGGCCGCGATCGAGCCGGTGCTTAAACCCTTGTTGAACCATTCCATGCGTTGCTGCGAAGTGCCGTGGGTAAAGGTTTCGGGTTGCACGCGGCCGCGAGTCATCTGCTGGATATGATCGTCGCCGACGGCGGCTGCGGCGTGCAGGGCGGATTCCACGTCGCCCGCCTCCAGCAAACCGCGTTGTTGCGTGGAATGCGCCCAAACGCCGGCCAGGCAATCGGCCTGGAGCTCCATGGCCACGGAAAGCGGATTGGCCTGCGAGGGATTGCTGTTTTGCAGTTGCCGGACCTTGGATTCCACGCCGATCAGTTTCTGGACGTGATGCCCGATCTCGTGGGCCAGCACATAAGCTTGCGCGAATTCCCCGGGCGCGCCAAAGCGCTGCTTGAGTTCGTCGTAAAAGCCCAGATCAATGTAGACCTTTTCGTCCGCAGGACAGTAAAAGGGGCCGGTTGCGGCCTCCGCGCCACCGCAGCCGGAATACGTTTCGCCGCGAAACAGAACCAGTTTGGCGTGGTGATACGGAATGCCGGCCTGCTGTGGCAAGGTCTCATCCCACGTTTTTTGCGTGTCGTTCAGCACGAAGGTGACGAATTGCACCAGCGGCTTTTCCTGTTCATCCAGCGCGGGGTTGGGCCGGCTTACCTGAGTGGACGTTTGAGGAGTTCCTCCTCCCCCACCCAATAAAGCAAAGAAGTTTTGTTTAAAGACCAGGCTGAGAATGAACAGGATGACGATCCCGCCGATCCCGATGTGCATGCCCCCAAAGCCGAAGCCCCCACCGCCGCCCCCGCCGCTTTCATCGCGGCGATCTTCAACGTCATCCGAGGAACCGCCCGGTGTCCAGCGCATGATAAATCGTCTCCCGTGGGGAAAAATTGGAATTGAGGGTCTCGGGCGAAGACCGCTCCCGCATACTACCATCCCGTTTCCGAATTAGATGAGGCTAATTTCCGCAACTTTACGGTTGATCCGGATCATTAAAACCTGTATACAAATCACCAATTCGCTCGCATGATAGAGATTCCGTCCCCGGAAAGTATGGGCACTTCGTGCGTGTCCCTGCTTTCCCGAGAGTGCCAGGGTGAACATGAGTGACGTCTTATCCTTGGATTCACAGAACGCGCCAATAGAACCGAAACGCATGTTCGCCCGGAGCGACCTCTGGACTTATCTTTGCCTGTTTGCCGCCTATTTCGTGGCCGCCCGTATTGAACTAAAACTAATCCATTTGCAGCATGGCGAGGGAATTATCTGGGTTCCGGCGGGGATCGCGCTCGCGGCCGTTCTATTAAAAGGAACTCGGGTAGTGCCTGTGATTCTGGTTTCTTCGCTCCTGGTGGAGCTCTTGTCCGGACAACCGCCGCTCTCAGCGCTGGCAATCGCCGCGGGTAATGCGGCGGAAGGATTTGTCGGCGGGTATCTGGTCAATCGCTTTGCGGGCGCAGGAAAGGCGTTTTCCACGCCAGGTGGTGTTTTGAGGTATTCGGTGCTGGCCGGGGCATTTGCCACGCTGCTCAGCGCCACGGTTGGGACCACGGTGATCGCGGCTCCGTTCGCAGTTACCCGCGCGGAAGTTCTGGGCACGCTGGCAGCCTGGTGGGCAGGGCATGCCCTGGGTGTGCTGGTAGTGACTCCGTTCCTGGTTTTATTGCTGCAAGGCACGCATCACCCCTTGCACTTGAAGGAACTTGCGGAAATGGTGTTGCTGTTGGTTGGGCTCAGCGTGGTGTGCGTGATCAGCTTCGGGCCTGCCGGAGTATTTTCCGACCGCGTGGACACGCCGCTTTTCCTTTGCGTGCCGTTTCTGGTTTGGGTGGGCATCCGGTTCTGCCCGCTGGAAGCTTCCGGCACCTGCCTGGTGCTTTGCGGGTTCGCCACCTGGGGCTCGCTTCACGGCTATGGCCCATTTGCCAGCGCCACGGCCATGCCGCTTGCGCTGGTCGCCTATATCTGTGTCGCCACCACGATGACCTTGACGGGAACGGCGACGGTCGCCAGCCAACGCCATCTTTCCGAAGAACTCCTGGAAAATCTGTATCGCGTGGAACAGACCAAGGATCTGGAGATTACTCGGCTCACTTCGGAGCTGGAATTTTTTCGGGACGAGTTGATCCGCCGCGTGCATGCCAAGTCGCAACCGGACCTGGAGCTCGCGTTTTCCAATCTTTCGAACGGTCCGAATGACGTGATCTGGTTTCTGGAAGCGGAAACCGAGAACGTCCTGTACGTAAGCCCTGCCTATGAAACCGTTTGGGGCCGCCCGCGCGAGGCGTTGAACCAGGACGTGCACGATTGGCTGGATGCCGTGGTTCCCGAGGACCGGGAATGCGCGATTCCGTTTGTCGGAGACGATTTTCCGGGCGATCACATCAAGTCCACGTACCGCATCCGCCGCCCGGATGGTTCCCTCCGCTGGATTTTTGATCGGGGATTTGTGATTCGCGATCCCATGGGGCGTGCCATACGCTATATGGGAGTCGCGAGTGACATCACCGAACTGGTAGGTCAGGGTCAGATAATTCCGATGCAACTCGAGAAGTCGTCCCCCACCTCACTTCATACGAGAGCAGCCGGAACAAAAATAAGGAGAAAACAGGAATGATCGGAGAACGTTTGCGGGATATCCGCAGAGAAAAGAAACTCTCACAGGGAGACCTGGAAGAGCGCACGGGGCTTTCCCGCTGCTATCTTTCCCGGATCGAGAACGGACATACCACACCCTCGATCGAAACCCTCGAGAAGCTGTCGGGCGCCATGCAAGTGCCGCTCTACCAGTTGTTTTACCAGGGCAGCGGGCCGGCCAAGCCCCTGGTGATTCCTCGCAAGAAAGACGGGGTTTCGGAAGAGTGGGGACTCTCCGGCAAGTGGGGCGCGTTTATTAACCGGATGCGCGGCTTGCTGGGACAGATGGAAGAGAATGATCGCAAGCTGCTTCTGGGCGTTGCGGTGAAGCTCGCCCGCAAAAAGTAGCTGCGGTTTCGCGGATCGGAAAGCACAGCGGAAGCTCGGCGGCGCAGGAACTTCGCCGGGTTTCCGTTAGTGTAATTTCGCGGCTTCGGTTTTGGCTTGCTTCAGCACGGGAACGTCGGCATCGGCGTCTTTCCAGAGCTGGAAGAATTTTTCGTAGGAATTCTTCGCGGAGGCCTCCGGACCGGTCAGCGCACGAGCGCGAGCTTCCCCAAGTTTCGCCAGTGGCGCGGACCAGCAGCTTCCCACCACTCCCGCGTTGGCGCTGAATTTCTGGAATTCCTTGAGGGCGGCCGTGCCTTGTCCCCGGCCAAGCTCCGCTTCGCCACGCAGGTACGCCGGAATCATGCAAGAGTCGCTCAAATTCCCTGTAAGTTGCCCCTTTTCGTAAGGAACCACTCCTTCCAGTCCGGTAACCACCTCCGCGTAATGCTTCTTGCGAAGGTTCATCTGTGCCTGCACCACGGGCAGCCAGGCCTTTTGTATCACCATGTTGGAGACATAAAGCGCGCGGAGATCATCCAGAATCTTTTGCGATTTTTGATCGTCGCCCAGCCGGGCAAAAACGAACGCCGCCAGGGCGCGCACGTCTTTGCTTTCTGGTGCGAATTGCAGCGCTGCCTCGGTATGCTTCTTCGCTTCTTCCGGATAACCGAACATCGCCTCGCGCATGCCCGCTTCCACTTCCCAGATGGCGGCGGATTCGGGGAGTTCAGCTCTTTGGGCGGCCGACACGGCGCGCTTGCTATACTCACGGGCTTTTTTCAAACGGCCGTAGTAGGCCTCCGTGTCGGATTGCGCGGCCAGGATGGAATCTTCGCCATTCGGCTTTCCTTCCGCCCAGCGTAACTGCTGCTCCATCATGGCGGAGTCGCCTTTCGCGAAAGCCACGGCATAAAGGTTGGCGTGCAGCGCGGGATCATCCAGCTTGCGGGAGAAGGCTTCTTGAAGGGCTTTTTCCGCCTCGTCCACCCGGGAGAGCGCCAGCAGGGCCGTCGAATAGTTTTCATACCAGGCGGTGGAATCAGCGTCGATTTTCAGCGCGGACTCGGCGTACTTGGCGGCGTTCTCGTAATCGCCGATGACGAAATACTCGCTGGACAAATTGCCCATGGCTACATCGTCGCGCGGGTAAACGCGAATATATTCCTTGTAGCCGTCAATCGCTTTCTCGATGTCCCCTTGCGCCAGGTCGTAATAAAGCGTGGCGATGTTGAGGTGTTCGCGATACGTCTGCCGGTCTCCGGCTTCATAGGCCTGGCGGACCTCTTCGCTGGCCTGGTTCATTTGATTCAGATTGTAATAGCTGACGGCCAGGCCCGAGCGGGCCATGGCAAAGCGCGAGTCCAATTCGATGGCTTGCTTGTAGAAGGGAACCGCTTCCAGATCGCCTTGATCACGGATGGCTTTGCGCGCGTCGGCGTAGGCCTGCAAAGCCGCGGGAATTGGTGAGGTCGCGCGATCCAGCGGGACATCATATTTCTTGATGGAGGACGCATCTTCTCCAAGGTCCTGGCGCATCGTTCGGACCGCATCACCCAGATGCTGCACTGCCAGGTCCGGCCTGGCAGCGGCCACTTCTTCCTTGGCCATACGACTTCCGTCGGAGCATCGGAACGCGATCAGGTCAATCTGGTATTCACTTCCCTTACGCGCGATCGTTCCGGTCACGTAGGCCTGCGCGCCCGTTCTCTTGCAGACGTCCAGCAGGACGGAGGAATTGAGAGGTGTCTCAATGGGTTTCCCCAGATCACGGAGGGCAGCGCGAATTTTTTCATCGGAGAGCAAATTCAAAAAGGGGGATTGCAACAGGGCAACGCGCAGCGCTTCCCGGAGAGAGCCGTCAAATTCCTTTTCGCCGCTCTGGTTCGTGAAATCGCCCACCAGGAGCGTATCGCTTTCGTTCAGCTTGGCCGGTTTGTGCAGCCACCAGTAACCCGCGCACAGCAGGCATACGAGGAGTGCAGACACCGCCAGAATTCTTGTTTTCATCGGGTAGACCAGCGAGCTTGTTCAAACTTTACGATGTTTCCTGCGCGCGGTGGGAGGACAAGTGGGTACGTGTGCTCAACCGGAAATCAGCCGGTCTACGGGTTCTCTCTTTCGCGCGCTTGCGCAGAACCTTTTGCGTCCGCGGGCTTGTTGCGGGTTAAAATCCTCGTAAACACGCCTGTTATGACCACTCAGAACGAGCGCCGCATGCAATCCCGCAAACGGCCGGTGAGCCTTGTCTACGTGGAGTTGCCGCCCGCCAACGGCGGAATGATGCGCGATCTCTCGGAGCAGGGATTTTCGCTGCGCGCCATGATGCCACTGCGGCCCTCCGAAAAGGTTCCGTTTTCCTTTAATCTCGATTCCAACGCACGGATTGATGGAGACGCCATTGTGGTGCGCCTGGAAGACGGCGGACATGTGGCCGCCTTGGAGTTTGCGGGTCTTTCCGCGCACTCGCGGGATCAGATTCGCCGCTGGCTCGATAAGTACGACGAATCGTCGGCCAAAGAAAGCACAAAACCAGCTGTGCCGCCGGCCGCCAATTCGACGTTCGAGGAATTACGCACAGAAATCCGCGCCACGGAAGGACGCCCCAAGACGCCCCCTGTGCAACTCCCGATAGTCAAGCCCGTGGAACCTGTGTCCGCGCCTGCCGCGGAGCTTTCCGGGCATGAGCCGCCTCCCCTGCTGAAGCTTTCCTCGGTGCGTCCGGATGCCGCGCCGAAGATCCTGGTGAAAGCTCCTCCTCCGCCAGAAAAAGTGGAGACCGCGGTGAAACCCGCGGCACCATCCTCGGTCCAGCTGCAACCTCTACGGCAACCGGAACATGGGATGGCGCCAGTAACGGACGCTCCTCCTCTTGTGGATGCAGAACCTATGCTGCGTCCTTCTTCTCCGCCTTCCCCGGTTGCGCAGCCGCGGGAATTGCCCCCGGCACTCGAACCGCTTTCTTCCCTGGAAGGAGAGGCGGATGAGGCAAACCCGAGCTGGATGGAAACTTTTACATTAACTCGCGCCATCGGGATCATGCTGCTGCTCACGGTGATCGCGGGCTCGTTTGTCTACCACCGGGAAATCGGACATGCCCTGGTCTGGCTGGGCCAGAAAATTGCCGGCGATGAAATCTCGGAGAGCAAGCAACCCGCCAATTCGCCTTCGACGGCGCCACTTGCCTCTGCACCTATAACGACAGAAGCTGCACCAAACTCGAACACAGAAGCAGCGACGAATGCCACGGCGCCCACTGCCAGCGCTGCGGACTCCAGTTCGGCGAAAATTTCGGAGTCTTCCGGGGTTTCGCAGGCCGCGCAGCCTCCCCAGGTGAACGAGCCGAAAAATTCTTCCCTCGTGCCGCTGACTCAAGTAACCCGGCAGCCGGCAAGCACTGGCTCCAGCCCGGCTACTGCCGATGGCGGGCAACAGGATTACCAACGGGCCCAAGCCATTCTGAAGGCTCCCAACCGTTCCGCGGAACTTCCCGAAGCCATCCGGCTTCTGTGGTCGGCCGTCGAAAAGGGCAATGTGGGAGCCGAAATTACGCTGGCAGAGCTCTACCACGTGGGTCGAGGAGTCTCCAAAAATTGCGCGCAGTCCAAAATTCTGCTGGCTACAGCGGCCAGAAAAGGCAGCCCGGACGCGCAAAGGCGCTTGGAAGCATTGCAACGCGAAGGTTGCGAAGAGTAGAGAGAGCGGGTAAATTCTCGAAGGCCCACAGCAGGGCGGTTCACTCGGGACAACGGAGGAAATTGACCGTGTATTGCTCCAAGTGTGGCACGAATCTTGCGGCCGACGCTGCCTTTTGCGGTTCCTGCGGGACTCCCGCCGGGCGCGCTGCTTCGTTGAATCCGGTCCCGGTCGCCCCGCCAATTTATTCCGCGGGGGCTCGCACGCCCTATGCGGATCCCGCCGGCCTGGTTGTTTCACGGGGATTTGCGTACGCGGGGTTCTGGGTGCGCTTTCTCGCTTACTTCATTGATCGGGTGATTCTCGGCTTGGCGATTCTTGCCCTGTTCATTCCACTTCTTTTCCTGACGGGGCTTGCGGGCAATCTGGAAACAATTAGCCGAAGCCATGGCAGGCCCGACCCAGCCTTTGTGGGATCTCTGATTGCGGTCGCCCTGGAATTTGTTTTGATTGCCGTGGTGGTGCAATGGCTTTATCACGGCTACCTGGAAAGCGGTGAAAGGCAGGGGACCTGGGGAAAGCAGGCGATGGGCATTTACGTGACGGACCTGACTGGGAATCGAATCAGCTTCGGGAACGCTTCCGGGCGATTTTTCGCAAAAATCGTGTCTGGAATGATCCCCCTGGGTATCGGCTACATCATGGCGGCCTTCACGGAGCGTAAGCAGGCGCTGCACGACATGATCGCCAGCACTTTGGTTCTTCAAAGGTAGACGGCGCTACTCGTACGACTTGGCTGCGGCAAGCAACGAACTCTCCTGACGCAAAAATACCAACTCGGTCAGCCACAGTACGTTATGTTTGGGACTGCGATTGATTTCCGTGATATCAATCAGCCGATAGCCCTGCTCGAGCATGAATTGCACCGTGGCGGCCACGGAGTTTTCAAACGGGCAAAGCACCGCAGCCTCTACCAGAAAAATTTCCGTCTTACCCAGTAGGCTCTTTGCTCCGCGCAATACTTTCAGGTCAAAGCCCTCGGCATCGATCTTTACCAGTTGTGGAACGGGCAGTTTGTATTCGGCCAGCAGGTCATCCAAAGCCCAGACTTTTACCGGTATCGTCGTGTCTGAGGCGCCAGTCCCCGCAAGGAAGGTACTACTGTCATCGCGATGAGAGAGGTGAAACGCCAGCGTTTCGGTCTTGTCCGAAGCGCCGGCGTTGATCCAGCGAATCTTGCGGCCGGCAAGAACCAGATCCCGAATATGGACCTTTAGGCTTTCCTGAGGTTCGATCAAGGTGTATTCCGCGTGCGGAAAGGCACGCATCGCCGCGCGCGTCCAATTTCCATGATTGGCGCCCACATCCACCACATGCTTGGGCGAAAAACCGACTTCTTGGAGAATGCTGAACAAGACGTTTGCGCCGAAATCACGCTTTGCGGATCCCTCCAGCCGGACTAGTCGGAGACCGAAGGGCTGCAAAACAGCTTGGATAAGCGATTTCATGACAGAAAGTAAGATAGAAGAGAGTATACATAAAGAGAGTTTCTACAAAATGTAGTTATTTAGTACCGCTCTGAACGGCCAGAAGGGAGATGTGCCGTCAGAAGGTCCCTGAACCGCAATGGTGTAAAGTTCGGGAAGCAACGCGCCGTTTCGGTGTTCCCGCTTTCGTGTGTATCCTAACTGTTGCTGTGGATGTGGAGTATGCAACGCAGTTCGTTTTCCTTAGATTCTGTTATGAGTGCCGATCCAAAACCAGCTCTGGTCAAGCCCAATGGAGAAGTGGATCAACAGCTAGATAGCTTGTCCGCTGAAAGCAAGGCGCCGGAAGAGCAACTCGAAGTGTCGGTGGTCATGCCGTGCTTGAACGAGAGCGCGACGGTCGGCGCATGTGTAAAACAAGCCCGCGAAGCCATCGAAAAGCTGGGCATCGCCGGAGAAGTGATCGTAGCGGACAACGGCAGCACGGATGGCTCTCAGGAGATCGCGACGCGGTATGGGGCACGCGTCGTGCCGGTGGCCAGCAGGGGTTACGGAAGCGCCCTGCGGGGTGGCATTGCGGCCGCTCGCGGCAAATACATTTTGATGGGTGATGCGGACCAGAGCTACGATTTCAGTCACCTTCCCGCTTTCCTGGATGAATTGCGGCATGGCTTCGACCTGGTCATGGGGAATCGCTTTAGAGGCGGAATTCTTCCAGGAGCCATGCCGCCGCTTCATCGGTACTTGGGAAACCCGGTGCTGTCGGCGATCGGACGGTTGTTTTTCAAGAGTCCAGTAGGAGACTTCCATTGCGGGTTGCGCGCCTTCCGCAAACAGGCCATTGAAGAGCTGGACCTGCATACCACGGGCATGGAATTTGCGAGTGAAATGGTGGTGAAAGCGGCGCTTTCCGGATTGCGCATGACGGAAGTGCCAGCCACGCTGGCACCGGACGGGCGGGGCCGCGCTCCACACCTGAGAACCTGGCGGGACGGCTGGCGGCACCTGCGATTTCTTTTGCTGCTTAGTCCACGCTGGCTGTTTCTGTATCCAGGATTTGCGCTGATCCTGGCAGGTTCCGCCCTGGGGCTGTGGCTGCTGCCGGGGCCGCGCCAAGCAGGCCCCGTGGTGCTGGATCTAAATACACTGCTGTTTGCCGCCATGAGCATCCTGATCGGTTTTCAATCCGTGGTTTTTGCCGTATTCACAAAGGTGTTCGGGATTACCACCAAGCTTTTGCCGGAAGATCCGCGATTCAACGATCTATTCAAATTCATCACGCTGGAAGTCGGCCTCATCGTCGGGGCGCTGCTGATCCTCGCTGGCACAGCGGCATGGGCGCTGGGATTGTGGATCTGGAATGCGCATCATTTCGGCCCGCTGGATCCGGAGAAGACCCTCCGCATCGTGATTCCGGGTGTCGTATTAATTTCGCTGGGATGCCAGATATTCCTCTCCAGTTTTTTCCTTAGTGTGATGGGAATGAAACGGCGATGAAAAACTCTAGCGAGCTTTTTGACGAGTACGCCAAGTCCTACGACGTGGCGCTGGAAGCCGCACTGGAGGTTTCCGGAGAGGGCCGCGAGTATTTCGCGAATGGGCGAGTCGGCTGGCTGGCTGGATGCCTGGCCCGTTTACAGGAGCACCCGCGGACGGCGCTGGATTTTGGGTGTGGTGACGGTAAAACCAGCCCTTTGCTGCGGCAGATTTTGCATGTGGAACACGTATTAGGAGTGGACGTCTCGGCGAAATCCATCGATTCGGCGCGCAGTCAGTGTCAGGACGAAGCCATCGAATATGCGACGGCGGATTCCTTTCGTCCGGACGGACGGATCGATGTGGCCTATTGCAACGGGGTGTTTCATCACATTCCACCGCCGGATCGGTTGGCGAATTTCCGCAGGATCCACGCCGCACTGCGTCCCGGGGGGCTATTTGGCTTCTGGGAAAATAATCCGTGGAACCCGGCCACGCACTACGTGATGTCGCAGTGCGCCTTCGACCAAGATGCGCAGATGCTTTCGCCGGTCGAAGCCCGGGGCACCCTGAAGCAGGCGGGATTTGAGATTCTGCGTACCGATTATCTTTTTGTGTTTCCGCGATCGCTGAAAGTCTTTCGTGGTATCGAGCGGGCAATCTCTGCTTTGCCACTGGGCACGCAGTATCAGGTCCTCTGCCGCAAGCCGAGGTGAACATCAATCAATTTGGTCCAGTCTCTGATCGTTCCGTTCAAACGCCGGCGCTAGCCCCGGTAGCGTACTAGCGATATTCTTTAGGTGTAAGAGGGAGAAATGCAGAGACATTTCCCATTTTGCACAGAAGCGTCTTTGTTTGCAGACATCAAAATTGAGAACCGAATCGCAGAAAAATCGCATCCAGGAACTCGATGGACTCCGAGGGCTGGCCATCCTCCTTGTGATGATGTGTCACTACATAGGAGACGCACGCGTCGAAAACGTGTCCACGGCCACCAGATATTTCTTGCGCCTTATGAGTTTTGGATGGTGTGGCGTGGACCTGTTCTTCGTGCTTTCCGGTTTCTTAATCGGATCCATCTTGCTGGAGGCAAAAAACTCGCCAAGCTATTACCGGACCTTTTATCTGCGCCGGATCTATCGGATTTTCCCTCTTTATTACTTATGGATTCTGCTTTTCCTTATCGGCATAACCGTATCTCAATTCGTATTTGCCCAGCCATGGGTTACTCGGGATGATTATCTGCATATTCCGAGGTATGTATTTTTTCTCCAGAATCTCTTTTGGTCGAAAACACTAGTTGAATTCATGTGGTTCGGCGCGATGTGGTCACTTGCCATTGAAGAGCAATTTTATCTCTGCATGCCACTGTTGGTCCGCGTCGTTTCCGAAAAGACACTCTTTCGCATATTAATTGCAATAGTTCTTCTCGTTCCCCTTGCCAGGCTACTGATTCTGCACTCTAATCGCATGGCGTATTTGGCTTCCTTTGCCATGCCCTTGCGTGCAGACAGCCTGGGGATTGGCGTTCTTGGTGCATTGCTTTGGAGGAATCCGGATGTCCGGGTCTATCTCCAAAGAAATCCCAAAATACTAAACGGGTTACTGCTGTCATTCGGAATTATGATCGGGGCTTTATTTCAGTCCTTCATGCGGCCCAGCAGCTATCTAGCAAAGACAGTTGGCTACCCCGTACTTGCTTTTTTTTTCCTGACCTTGGTTCTTTTGGTTTTATCGCAAGCGAGTTCCAAATGGGCGGTCGCGGCACGATTCGGCCCATTATGCTGGCTAGGAACAATCTCTTATTGTGTATACATCATTCACGAACATGTTCTTATTCTCCTTTCTAAAATCTTTCTTGGAAGCATGCCTCGGCTCACCGATTGGATGAGTGCTTTGATCACAATTCTTGGGGCGTGCCTTACATGTATGCTCGCGGCCATTTCCTGGAGATGGCTGGAGAATCCATTGATTCGTCTGGGGCACCGCCACAGGTACTACCAGTCGTGAAGTAGGTATTCCACAAGGGGCGGTAGGATCATCTGAATTGTTGAAACCAAAGGCGCAGGAATAACCCCAGGTAGACGCTTAAGGGTGGTTGGGATCGCCCGTTTGCGCTGAAAGCGTCACCCAAGTACTAGGAATTGCTGGTGACTGGAACCGGGATTATCTCCGCTTCCGGCACTCCGCTTTCTTGACTTACCCCCCTTCTGCCCAAATAATGGATAAGCATGAGCGTACGCGCCGGAGGCGCTGAAGATATGTTCCTCGACGTCAAGGATCTTGCCGTCCGCAAAGTGCACATCCGGAAAGAGTACGCTCCGGGCAGCATCGATTACGGCACGAATGAAGTGAAGCAAGTGGGGCCGCTGACGGTAACCGGCACCGCGGAGCTTTTGGAAGGGCAAATCCGTGTGGCCGGCGATCTGGAGGCCAAGATCGAGATGGTTTGCGCGCGTTGCCTGGAGCCGGTCATCGAGGAAGTTCACAAGGATTTCGACCTCTTCTACCAGCCGTTGCCCAAGGGAGTGAAGCCGGAAGAAGAGCGGCTTAAGGACGACGACACGGACATTGGATTTTTTCAAGGAGAAGGCCTTTTCCTTGCGGATGTGCTCAAGGAACAGGTGCTATTGTCACTGCCGATGAAGGTGATTTGCCAAAGCGATTGCCGCGGATTGTGTCCCACCTGCGGCGCGAATCTCAATCACGAAGAGTGCCGCTGCGAAACGCATGCCACGGATCCGCGGTTGGCTCCCCTCGCCCGGCTGAAGCAGGACTGGCTCAAGAAACAATAGATTTCCGGGCCAAAAGCCCATAGAATCCGACCTTGTTCGGACAGGCGCAGTGTGTTGCCACGAGCAAGGCGAGAACCAGGAGTGAAGTAATGCCTAATCCAAAACGTCGACATTCCAAGGCGCGGAAGAACAAGCGCCGGGCTCACGACCACTTGTTCGCGCCCGCCATGGCCAAGTGTCCGAATTGCCACGAAATGAAGCAGCCCCACCAGGCTTGCCCTCATTGCGGCTATTACAAAGGCCGGCCGGTTCACGACACGAAGTAAGCGCTCGAATTTCTAGCCAGGCCCCGGATGGGCTTTGGTTTGGGTGTGCTTTCATCCAGGGCTTGCCGGAGTCGCCGAGTAAAATCCCATGATCACAATTGCTGTGGATGCCATGGGGGGAGACCATGCACCCCGTCCGGAGGTGGAGGGGAGTGTTCGCGCCGCCGAAGAGTACGGCGTGAGGATTCTCCTTGTGGGGCAACCGCAAGTGATTCGCCCGGTCTTGTCCTCGTTCCGGAAGCCATCGCTGCCGATTGAAATTGTCCCGGCCAGCGAGGTGATCACCATGGAGGATCACCCGGCGCAGGCTTTCCGGCGGAAGAAGGACAGTTCGGTGCACGTGGCCGCGCGCCTGGTCAAAGAAGGCAAGGCGGACGGGATGGTCAGCGCGGGAAACACCGGTGCAGTGATGACCACGGCGAAGTTCATCCTGGGCACGCTGGAATCGGTGGACCGCGTTGCGCTGGCCGCGCCGTTCCCGAATGCCAGGGGTGGCGTTTCGGTGCTGCTGGATGTGGGCGCGAACGTTGACTCCCGGCCCGAGCATCTGCTGCAGTTTGGGGTGATGGGCGAGATTTATTACCGGTTGACGTTTGGCAGCCGCAAGCCGCGCGTCGGCCTGCTTTCGGTTGGCGAAGAAGAGATCAAGGGCAACGAACTGACACGCGCAGTGTACGACCGCTTCAAAGCCCTGCCGGTGCAGTTTGTGGGCAACGTCGAAGGGAACGATCTTTTTTCCGGCAAGGTGGACGTGATCGTTTGCGACGGCTTCGTGGGCAACATCGCGCTGAAGATTTGCGAAGCGCTGGCCATGGAGATCGTCAAATTTTTGCGGAAGAGCTTCAAGAGCTCGGTCGCATCGCAGTTGGGCTATCTGTTTTCCAAAGGGACCCTGAAGGGCATCAAGCGCACCATGGACTATGCGGAGTATGGCGGCGCGCCGCTCCTCGGAGTCCGCGGCGTTTGCGTGATTGGCCACGGCCGGTCGAACGCCAACGCCTTAAAGAACGCCATTCGCGTGGCCGCAGGTCTTGCGCGGGCGCGGGTGAACGAAAAAATCGAAGAAGAGCTCTCCCTGATCCACGCGCAAGCGTGAAATCTGGAGAGAGGAGCATCGTATGGGCAAAGTAGCGTTTCTCTTCCCGGGACAGGCTTCGCAATACTCCGGCATGGGCAAGGAACTCGCGGAGAAGTATCCGACGGCTCGCGCGATTTTTGAGGAAGCCGACAAGGCGCTGGGCTTTTCTATTTCGAAGATCTGCTTTGAAGGCACGGAAGATGAGTTGAAGCAGACGGCGTATACGCAACCTGCGATTCTCACGGTTTCGGTGGCGGCGTTGTGGGTACTATCGGAAAAGCGCATTGGCGCGGACTATGTGGCCGGGCACAGCCTGGGAGAATACTCGGCGCTGGTGGCGGCGGGTTCGCTGAACTTTTCCGATGCGGTGAAGCTGGTCCACAAGCGCGGGAAGTATATGCAGGAAGCGGTTCCGGCGGGACAGGGCGCGATGGCCGCGATTTTGGGATTGTCGCCGGCCGTGGTCGCGGATGCGTGCAAGCGCGCGGCGGAAGGCGGTGTGTGCGCTCCGGCAAATTTGAATTCGCCCGAGCAGACCGTGATTTCCGGTGATGCGGCCGCCGTGAAGCGCGCGGTGGAAATTGCTTCCCAGTCGGGAGCGAAGCGCGCCGTGATGCTGCCGGTTTCCGCGCCGTTTCATTCCGCCTTGATGATGCCGGCGCAGGAAAAGTTGGAAGGGGATTTGAAAGCGACCACTTTCGCCGCCCCGCACGTTCCAGTAATTACCAATGTGGATGCGGACACCATCGAAACTGGCGAAGAGGCGCTGGAGGCGCTGATCCGCCAGGTTTCCATGCCCGTGCGCTGGGAAGAGTCCATGCGATTACTGCTGGATGAGGGCGTGAACACTTTCATTGAAGTAGGTCCCGGCCGCGTGTTGACAGGGATCATGCGGCAGATCGAACGTTCGGTAACGACGCTCAACGTCGAAGACGAAAAGAGCTTGCAGGCCACGGTGGAGAGAATTACCGCGGCCAAATCTGACGCCGCCTGATTCTTGTAGGGGCGGCTTTAGGCCGCCTTCTTGGGTTCGAGTAGGTTGAGTTGAGGTGGATTGGGCTGGCTGAATTTTGGAGTTTGTGGAGTTGGCTCGACTGCACAAGCAGGAATGCCTGTGCCACATGAGGACAGAAACGAATGTTCAGCTTGAAGGATAAAGTGGCTGTCGTGACCGGTGCATCCCAGGGCATCGGGCGGGATACCGCGCACGCGCTGGCCGAGGCTGGCGCCAAGGTGGCCGTTGCCGCGCGCAACGAAGAAAAGCTCGCCGGACTGGTGCAGGAAATTTCCGCGAATGACGGCGATGCGTTTGCCGTCAAGATGGATGTAGCCGACCTGGAGCAGATCAAGTCCGGTTTCAAAGCCATCCTCGAAAGATTCGGCAAGATCGACGTTCTGGTGAACAATGCCGCCATCACGCGCGACGGCCTGGCCATGCGCATGAAGCCCGACGATTGGGAAGCCGTACTGCGCACGAATCTTACTGGCGCGCATTTCTGCATCCAGCAGGTGCTGCCGCCGATGATGAAAGCGCACTCCGGCCGCATCATCAACATTTCGTCGGTGGTTGCGGAAACGGGCAACGCCGGCCAGGCGAACTATGTGGCCGCCAAAGCCGGCCTGATCGGCCTCACCAAGGCCATTGCCATCGAAATTGCTTCCCGCAATATCACCGTCAACGCGATTGCGCCCGGCTTCATCGAAACGCCAATGACCGCCGTGCTGCCGGACAAAGTGAAGGAAGAGTTGAAGGTGCGCATCCCGTTGGGACGCCTCGGATCCGGCCGCGATATCGCCGCCGCCATCGTGTTTCTCGCCAGCGACGAGGCCGCCTATATCACGGGCCACGTCCTCGACGTGAATGGCGGCATGTATCTGGCTTAATCGAACTGAGTGGGGAGAAATTGGAATTTTGGAGTCTGAGAGACGTTCTCCGTCAGAAAATGGGCATGAACGATGAGCAGATAAGGCACATGTTCACGTCCTTGGAGTCGATCCAATTATTGGAGTTGGCGGAGGATTTGGAGGAAGTTTACGGCATAGAGATCTCAGAATTTGGAATTCCTACTCTAGATGCCAGGCGTGAGGACTAGCCTGTGCGAGAGCCATAAGCCGGAAACCACCAGCCCGGCTTGCTTACGGCTCAAGGCTGAAAGCTAACGGCTAAGAGCTTCCGCAGGTTGACCTTGGTGGGCAGGAAAAGTAGACTTGCAAGGTTACCTAGGCAAGGCGAACGAGTTTGTACACCGGCCCCACGGCCGGTTGAGGGTGCAGGGAAGTACGTCACACAATTAAGCGACCCTTGCGTCGCGGAGGAATGTGTATGGCCAGTGTGGAAGAACGCGTAAAGCAGATTATCGTCGAGCAGCTCGGTGTGGATGAAGCCGAAGTCACCCCAACGGCGTCGTTCGTGGACGACCTGGGCGCGGACTCGCTCGACCAGGTGGAATTGGTGATGGCTTTCGAAGAAGCTTTCGGCATCGAAGTGCCCGACGAGGACGCCGAGAAGATGACCACCGTCAAGGATGCCATCGAGTACATCGACAAGCATTCCAAGGGCAAGTAGTTCGCTGCAAAATCACAGCACGAAGGAGCACGTGAGTTGACTCGCCGGGTTGTCGTTACGGGAGTTGGGTTGGTCTGCGCGCTAGGCATTGGCACGGAGGAGAGTTGGAAGAACCTCGTTGCCGGCAAAAGCGGCGTCGGCCCTATCACCCAATTTGATACCGAAGGTTTCGATTGCAAGATTGCTGGCGAAGTCAAAAACTTCGACCCCTTCCAGTGGATCGAAAAAAAAGAACTGAAAAAGATGGGCCGCTTCATCCAGTTGGCGCTGGCCGGCGCGGATTTTGCGGTGAAGATGGCCAACTGGAAGCCCGAGGATTCGGACCTGGATGAAGTCGGCGTGTACGTCGCCTCCGGCATCGGCGGGTTCGACATCATCGAGCGCGAACACATCAAGTTGATGCAAGGCGGCCCGGGAAAGATTTCGCCGTTCTTTATTCCTTCGGCCATCGTGAATCTGGCTTCCGGGCACATTTCGATTCGCTATGGCGCGCGCGGGCCAAATTCAGCAACGGCCACGGCGTGCTCCGCTTCGGCGCATTCAATTGGTGATTCCTTCAAAATTATTGAGCGCGGCGCCGCGGAGATGATGATTTGCGGTGGCACCGAAGCCACCATCACGCCGATGGGCATCGGCGGATTTGCTTCCATGCGCGCGCTTTCCACACGCAATGATGCCCCGGAAAAGGCCAGCCGGCCGTTTGACGCGGACCGCGATGGCTTCGTGGTCGGCGAAGGCGCGGGCCTTCTGGTGCTGGAATCGCTGGAGCATGCGCAGAAGCGCAACGCCCCGATCCTGGCGGAAATTGTCGGCTATGGTATGAGCGGCGACGCCTATCACATCACGCAGCCCGCGGAAAACGGCGACGGCGCTTACCGCGTGATGAAGGCGGCGCTGAAAGACGCGAAGCTTTCGCCGGACGATATCGGCTACATCAACGCGCATGGCACGTCCACGCCGCTGGGCGACGCGATCGAGACCACGGCGATGAAGCGGCTGTTTGGCGAGCGTGCGGCAAACAAGAAGCTGCCCGTCAGTTCGACCAAATCCATGACCGGGCACCTGCTTGGCGGCGCGGGCGGACTGGAAGCCGGCATCAGCGTGCTGGCGCTACGCGACCAGATTTTGCCGCCAACCATCAACCAGGAGCATCCCGATCCGGCGTGTGATCTGGATTACGTCCCCAATGTGGCTCGAAAGGCTACAGTGGACTACGCGCTTTCCAACTCGTTTGGATTTGGCGGCACCAACGCCGCCCTGATTTTCAAGCGCTGGACCGGGAAGTAAAGCGCTCCTCCTGCGTTTGTCATCCTGAGCGAAGCGAAGGATCTCAAATTCCACACGGCCGCGCACCCGAGCCTGTGCGGCAACTGTCCAAGATAGGAAACTGCCTATGAACATCCTCGTTTGCATTAAACAGGTTCCGGCGAAAGATGCGCCGCTGGCCATCGCCGGGAACTGGATCAAGGAGTCGGACATCGGCTTCGAAATGAACGAGCCGGATTCCTACGCGCTGGAAGAGGCGCTGCGCCTGAAAGAAAAGCACGGCGGCGAAGTGATTGTGCTTTCGTTGGGACCCGAGCGCGTGAAGCAGACCATCAAGGAAGCCCTGGCCAAGGGCGCGGACCGCGGCATTCATATCGCTGACGACAATTTTGCGCAGCTCGATCCGCTGGGCTCAGCGAAGGTGCTGGCCGCGGCGATTGCCAAGGAAAAGATCGACCTGGTGTTGACTGGCTTGCAGAGCGACGACCACGGGTTTGGCCAGACCGGAGTGCTGCTCGCCGCGCTGCTCAATCTGCCGCACGCCACGATCATCATGCAGATTGATGTGCAGGATGGAAAGATGAAGCTGAAGCGCGAACTGGAAGCCGGGTGGTTTCAGTGGATTGAGTGCCCGCTGCCCGCCGTTTTGAGCATTCAGTCCGGCATCAACAAGGTGCGCTACGCCACGCTGAAAGGCATTATGGCCGCCAAGAAGAAGGAAATTGCCGTGGTGACGCGCGAATCGCTGGGCCTTAGCGTTGAGCCCACGCAGAAGATCGAAAAAATCTACGTTCCCACCAAGACCAAGAAGACCGAGTTCCTTACCGGCACGCCGAAAGAAATGGCCGCCAAGCTGGTTGAGAAGCTGAAATTCGAAGCGCGGGTGATCTGAACATGAAAATCCTGGTCATTGCCGAACAACGGCAGGGGAAGTGGAACAACGCGAGTTTCGAAACGCTCGTCGCGGCGCAGCAGATTGCCGCCGCGGTTTCGGGCAGCGTCAGTGCAGTTGTGGTCGGGAAGGGCGTTGGACCGCTGGCGGACGAGTTAGCGGCAAGAAATGTCGGGGAAGTTTTGAAGGTCGAGCACGACTTGCTCGACACCTATACGCCGGATGGTTATTGCGTTGCGCTGAAACAGGTCATCGAGTCCGCCAGCCCGGATCTGGTGCTGTTTCCGCACACCTACCAGGTGCGCGACTTTGCGCCGAAACTTGCCGCGTCTCTTGGCAAGGGCATGATTGGCGACTGCGTCGGCTTCCGCAACGAAGGCGGGAAGCTGGTGTTCGTGCGCCAGATGTTTCAGGGCAAGGCCGCCGCGGACGTCACCTTCACGAGTGCTGGGCCGTGGTTCGTTTCGTTCCAGTCGGGTGCGTTTCGGGCGGACCAGCTTGCCGCTCATTCCAGCAAAGCGCCGGTGAACGCGGTTTCCGTCAATATGAGCGCCGGAGATATCCGCACCAAGCCGCTGGAACTCTTCAAGGAAGCGAAATCGGCCGTGGACCTGACGCAGGCGCCGCTGATCGTTTCCATCGGCCGCGGCATCAAGGCGCCCGAAAATATCGCGCAGGCGGAAGCGTTGGCGAAAGCCATGGGCGCGGAGATTGCCGCGTCGCGCCCGATCTGTGACGAAGGCTGGCTGCCCATGGAGCGCCAGATCGGCAGCTCCGGCCAGACGGTTGCGCCGAAGCTGTATCTCGCTCTCGGCATCAGCGGCGCGATCCAACACGTGGTCGGCATGAAGGGCGCGCGCACCATCGTCGCCGTCAACAAAGACCAGAACGCTCCCATCTTCGAAATCGCCGACTACGGCATCGTTGCCGACATCTTCGAGGTCATGCCCGCCCTCACCGAAGCTTTGGAAAAATCCAAGACCGCTTAGTCTATGGCGAGTTCGCGCACATACTTGCAAGCACTGGCGCCCGTCATGAAATTCGAAGACCACAAGACCATTTTTGATCGTCAGGGAAACGCTTCCTGGGCTGCTCCGGTTTGGGACTTTTCACCAAACACCTGTTTGGTAAAATGAAGTTATGACCATTCAACGCGAACAACTGGATGCCGACGTACTGATTGTGGGCGCGGGGCCAGCGGGGCTGAGCTGCGCCTTGCACCTGGCGAATCTGATCAAGCAGCACAACGCGGGCGGCGGGAAGCCGGAGCTTTCTACCGAAAACATTTACGTGCTCGAAAAGGGCCGCGAGATTGGGGCGCACCAGCTTTCCGGGGCGATCATGAACCCGAAGGCGCTGGCGGAACTTGTGCCGGGCTTTGAAAAGTCCGCGCCGCTCGATACGCCGGTTACCGATTCCGCAGCTTTGGTCTTCACGGAAAAGCATTCGTATCGTGTGCCGATCACGCCACCGCCATTCAACAACGCGGGCAACTTCGTGATTTCGCTCAGCAAGATGGTGAAGTGGCTGGGCGGGCTGGTGGAAGGCGCGGGCGTCAACGTATTTAAAGAATTCGGCGGAGCGGAATTGATTTACGAGGGTGATGGCATCGCGGGAGTCATCACCGAGGACAAGGGCCTCGACAAAAACGGCAAGCCGAAAGACAACTACACGCCGGGCTACGAGCTGCGCGCCAAGGTTACGGTTCTCGCCGAAGGCACACGCGGCTCGCTGACGAAAAAGCTCGTCGCGCAGAAGCAGCTCGACAACATCAATCCGCAAAGTTACGGCATCGGCATCAAGGAACTTTGGGATGTACAGCCTGGCAAAATTCAACCGGGTTACGTGGCGCATACCTTGGGATGGCCGGTCTCCTCAAAAATGTACGGCGGCGGTTGGATCTATGGACTCAGCAATAACCGCGTTTCGATTGGGCTGGTCATCGCGCTGGAATATGAAAATTCGCGCTTCGATCCCCACGCGGCGTTCCAGACGTGGAAGACGCATCCCTTTGTCCGCAACATCCTGGAAGGTGGAAAGCTTGTTCGCTACGGGGCAAAATCGCTGCCTTATGGCGGTTGGTACGCGATGCCCCGCAACTACATTGATGGCGGCCTGATCGTCGGCGATTCCGGCAGCTTCCTCGACTCGCAGCGGCTGAAAGGCGTGCACCTGGCGATGAAGAGCGGCATGCTGGCCGCCGAAACGATTTTCGAAGCGCTGAAAAAAGGCGATTACTCCGCCAACGTGCTGAAGGACTACAAGGAAAAAATCGACAAGAGTTACATCAAAGAGGAGCTCTGGAAGGTACGCAATTTCCACCAATCCTTCCGCAATGGCTTGCTCGACGGCTTCTTCTATTCCGGTTTGCAGGAAATCACCGGCGGCGCGGGCCTGATCGATCCGATGCGCGCGCACGCCGGGCATGAAGCGTATAAGCCGATCTACGGCCGCCCCGCGCCGGAACGTTTCAAAGGGGACGGCAAGCTGACTTTTGACCGTCTCACGGACGTCTATCATTCAGGAACGCGGCATGACGACGATCAGCCGTGCCATCTGAGAGTGCAGGACCTGAACGTCTGCTCGACGAAATGCGTCGAGGAGTTCGGCAGCCCCTGCCAGTATTTTTGTCCCGCGGCTGTTTATGAAATGGCGAAAGAAGGCGCGGCGCAAAAATTAAAGATCAACGCCGCCAACTGCGTGCACTGCAAGACCTGCGACATCGCCGATCCCTATCAGATCATTGATTGGGTAGTCCCCGAAGGCGGGGGCGGACCCAACTACGAAGGAATGTAGACGGTTCAATTCGGCTTCAATCCGTAAACCGTCAACTGACTGCCGTTCCCCACATAGACTTTTCCGTTGGCCACGGTGGGCACCGTGAATTTCACATAACTCCCCGCCGTATCGCCGCCGGCTTGGTTACTGTTCCACAACTCGGTATTCAGATTGGTTGCATCGAAGGCATGCAGCGTGGCGGGGGAGGAATTTTCGATGATCCACACGATTCCGTTGGTGGCGCCCAGGGACGAGATCGAGGGAGTCGCGCCAGGCCAGCCATAGGATGCAGGGCTCTGCGAGGATTGGCCGCCGAACGGGCCGGAGACGTTGTTGAGCGGAAAGGCACGCATGGGGGAGCCCACGGTCGCAATATAAAGTGTTCCCTGCCAGAAGCCTGACGTCGAAAAAATACTGCTGCCGGGCTGGAAATGCTGCACCGCATTGCTGTCGCCAAGGTGCCCCATATTGTCGCGGCTCAAGACATACAACTGTCCGTCTTTTCCGCCACCCACGGCCAGATTGGGTGTGGTGCCGCCGGTGGAATCGACCAGAATCGCGGCGCCGCCGGAACCAAAATCCTGGTCGTTGGATTCATCGCTCGATTGATCGGATGGAGTGAACCAATCCAATAAAGAGAAGCTTCCGGACAATTTCAGGAACGAGTCGCCAAAGTTCTTGGTTCCGTCATAGGTGCCGTTACCCGTGATGCAGAAAAGGTTCCCGGCGGAATCGATGGCCGGGGCAGCGCCCGACATCCAGATGCCTCCCTGGATTCCCGTTGGCGTGTCATTAAAGGTGGCGACCTGCGCCAGGCTGGTTTTGTCAAAGGCATAGATGAAGCCATGGTAAGGGCCGCGGTCACCGTGAGAAGCCCAGGTCACGTAGACGTTGTTGCCAAATAACGCAAGACCCGGGCGTTGATTCTGAATCAGCGCGAATGATCCGGAGCCACCGGTTGCAATGGTCATCGGCGAATTCGTCCGCTCGGAGAGATCGATGAGGCTTAAGGCGTGCAACCGCTGGATGATCGTGCTGCTGGTTTTCGATTTAGCGACCATGTAGATGGTATTCGTCGCGGGGTCGATGACGGGAGTGCCGACGATGCCGATGGACGGATTGATATCGGTGGTGCCAACATCCGAACTGGTCACCCAGGTTTCGCCGCTGCCGAGCAGACTCGCAGATTTCAAGGTGACGCAAGGAGAAGCATCGGCGTCAAACGCGTAAATCGTGTCGTGCTGTGTCACCACGTACACCACATTGTGCAGAGCGCCGCTGATATTCACATTCGCCACCCAAAGAGGCTGAGCATACGCAGCGGAGTCAATGGTGCAGGTGAAAAGCTTCCCGAAGGTCGAGGTGCTCACCAAGGAAGGAGTCAGCGCATACTCCTGCGGATTGCTCCCGTCGCGATTCAAGTTGTTGTGCCAGGTAAAAACTCCGGCCAAATCGGTTACGCCAATGGTGACGGAGGCCGACTTCGTTCCGTCTGCATTGCTGGTGGCCGTGATCGTGTATACGCCGGCGGTTGCTGCGCTGAAGCTAGCCGTGGTGGTGGTTTGGTTCTGCAGCGTTCCGCCTGAAGAGACGCTCCAATTCACACCGGCGCTGCCAATGTCGTTGGTTACGGTCGCGGCCAGGGTCAAGGCCTGATTGATAACAACCCCGCCGCGCTTGGGTGAGATGGAAACGCTGATGTTCGAGGCAGATCCAATCGTCAGCGTTAGGTTGACCGTTTTCGTTTGTTGCGGCGTGCCGGAATCCTGTACCTGGAAAGTGAGCGGCGTGTTGACCACGGTCACCGTTGGAGTGCCGGAAATCACGCCCGTGGACGAATTTAGCGTCAAGCCGGATGGCAACGTGCCGATTGTGAGGCTCCACATGTAGGGTGTTGTTCCACCGCTGGCCGTGAGCGTGGCGCTATAGGCGATATTGATTGTTCCACTGGGAAGAGAAATGGTGGTTATCACAAGAGTGGCTGGCGTGATGGTGAGCGTGAGATTCACGGTTTTCGTCTGGTTGGGGCTGCCCGAATCCTTCACCTGGAAGGTCAGCGGCGTTGCATTCGCGACGGCGCTCGGTGTTCCCGTGATCGCTCCCGTGGATTCATTCAAATTCAAACCGGTAGGCAGCGCGCCACTGATGACCGACCAGGTGAACGGTGTTGTTCCACCAGTGGCCGCAAGCGAAACGTTATAGGCAGTGCCAACTTGCCCATTGGGAAGTGATGTGGTCGTGATTGCGAGCACTGCCGGAGCAATGGTGAGGGTCAGTGTTTTCGGTGCGCTTTGCGCGGGTGTGCCGCTATCTGTCACTTTGAATGTCAGCGAATCGCTCGCAATCGGCGAAGTGGGCGTGCCGCTGATCACTCCCGTGGATGCGTTCAGCGTTAGCCCGGCGGGCAGAGCGCCGCTGGTGAGCGACCACGTGTAGGGAGAAGTTCCCCCGGTCGCCGTCAGCGTCGCGCTGTAAGCAACGCCGACCTGCCCGTTGGGCAGGGTCGTCGTGCTAATCACAGGCGGTGGGGGAAGGATCGTCAGCGTCAGGTTTACGGTCTTTGTCTGTTGCGGATTCGAGGAGTCCGTCACCTGGAAGGTCAACGCCACGCTGGCTGCGGCGTTCGTCGGAGTTCCCGTGATTGCGCCGGTAGATGCATTTAGAGTGAGTCCAGCAGGCAGAGTCCCATTGGTGAGTGACCAGGTGTAGGGCGACGTGCCGCCGGTGGCGGTCAGCGTCGCACTGTAGGCTACTCCTACTTGCCCATTGGCCAACGAATTCGTGGTGATGCCGAGACTCGCGGTGACCACAGTCAAAGTCAAATTTACCGTTTTCGTTTGCGCCGGATTATTCGAGTCCTGGACCTGGAAAGTGAGTGCCACTCCGTTGGCCGTGGCGGTTGGCGTTCCGCTGATGACGCCGGTTGCGGGATTCAGTGAGAGTCCAGCCGGAAGCGTGCCGCTGACTAAGGACCAGGTATAAGGAGTCTTGCCGCCCGTTGCCACGAGAATCGCATTATAGGCGATGCCCAACTGGGCGTTGGGAAGCCCCGTTATCGAGATGTTCAGAGGACCATTGCCTCCGCCGCCCGAACCGCCCTGGATCGACGAGCAACCGCTCAAGATGAGGACAAGCAGAAGAGCTGAAAAAAACGCGAGGATGTTGCGGCTGCAAAAGGGCCTAAGAGCTTGCATCGAGTCGAGCTTCTCCTGTTGCAACAGGGACTTGTTGGCGTTCGTTCAAGCCTGAGGACTGGGCTAGGTCGTCACAGATATTTAAGCACCAGGAAAGAGCCATGCAAAATGGTACCTCTTGGCAGGTGTACTTATCGGTCATTCGGGCAGTCTTAGGGCCTGGCCTTGGCTATCCATCAAGTGGTGGGGGACCAGATGCGGCGGATGTAGGTTTTCACGCGGTTCCAGGTGGACTCGTCCGCCGGCTTTTGAGGAGATGCCGCAGGTTTTGCCACTTGCGCAGGTGCATTGTGCTGCGCCACGGCGGCTTCACCTTCGACGCGTCCCTGGTAGATGAGCGTAGGCCGGACGCGGACATGCCGCACCATGATTACCAGGTTCGGGTCATATTCGGACTGCACTTTCTTTTTCGCGTCGTACTGCAGGGGTGGCATGAAAATCTGGTAGATGGGTTCTTCTGGTTGCGAGGTTTGCGGCAGGCTGGTGGGTTGAGCCGGAGCCTTGTTGGCAGCCATGCGCTTCTGAACTTCCTCTTTGCTGGCCAACTGGCTTACTTCGGTGGCCGCGGTCATCGGTTGCAGGTTGATTTGCATCTCACAGACGCAATGGCCCGGCGTGGTTTGCAAGCTTTCTAATTGCCCATTCGCCACTGTGATGTCGCCGGTTTGCGGCACGATCACGCTCTGACCCGTGAGTTGCTGCTCTACACGGACAGCCCCGCGATTCGCGCGAATGCACATCGTTCCGGCGCCATCCAACCCGACGAGCAGATCCTCTACCCCGTTACCAATGGATATGGGGTGCGCCTGAATCTGCGCGGTATAGATGTTCAGAGATACCTCGGCGCCGAATTGCGCGTGAATGGTCCCGGACTCCAGCGCCAGCGTGATCGCTCCGCCGGTCTTCAGTAAGGAAAAGTGCGCGGGGCCGCAGATCAGGATGTACCCGCCTTCGATCAAGTCCACGCGCGCCTGCCCCGCTTTGACGTGGACATCACTCCCGCTGCGCAATATCGTCCGCACTTGTCCCTTGACCACATCCACCGACATGGGCCCCTCCACGGAGATCGCTTCGCCCTCGATGGCGCCGATGGCGTCGGCAGGCGGTTTATCGGCGCGAGCAACACCGGGCAAAAGCAGAGGGACCAGCGCGGCGATGTAGAGAAGATGCTTCGCCAGCCTGCTTGGGAACTCGGATTGGAAACTACTGGTCAACGGGTGACTCCGTCTGGGCGGGGACCTTCAGACTCTCTATATACTATAGGAAGATGGAAACTCCGGATATCCAGAGGCAGGGGACCGAGCCGCCGGTCAGCACGCACTACGATACCCGTCTGCCGAAGCTCCCCTGGAGCCGCCGGATACAGATTCCCATCCTTGCCGGCATTGTTTATAGCGTAATTCGCGTGCTGGGGCCAACCTTGCGGTTTGAGGTCATCGGCCGCGCAGCCATCGATGCTTATTGGGCGAAGAAGCAGCCGTGCATCTGGGCGTTTTGGCACCGCGTGATCCTCCCAATTGCATGGTTCGGCCGGAACCGTGGCATCGTGGTGATGAATACCACTGCGTTTGACGGACAGTGGACGCGGAAAGTGATCGAGCGGCTAGGATTCGGCACCGCCCAGGGGAGTTCCTCCCGGGGAGGCCTGAAGGGTTTGCAGGTGATGGCCCAGCGCATCAGTGAAGGACTGGACTGTGCGTTCACGATTGATGGCCCGCGCGGGCCGCGCTACGTCGCCAAGGTGGGCCCGGTGCTGTTGGCGCGGATGACCGGCGCTCCCATCATCGTGTTTCATATCGGAGTGGAGCGCGGCAGAACCATCGAAAAGACCTGGGATCACTTTCTTTTGCCGGGGCTTTTTTCGCGAGCCGTCATCATTGGCGGCCGGCCCGTCCTCGTTCCGCAGGACGCCGATGCGGACACCATTCAGGCGAAGCACCAGGAGATGCAGAAAGAACTTGAGCGGGTGCGGGACATCGCCGAAGGCTGGTTTTCGCTCACGGAAGAAGAGCGCAACCGCTACCGCGCCGAGATTGGCCCCTGAAGAGGAAAGAGGGCAGCAGGAAGCCGCCCTCACATCCACAACCCTTTATTTTGAGTCGCGTTCGCCGAGTTTCACGGGAATGTCGATTTTCTTTGCTCCGCGATAGACGGTGAGCGTCACCGTGTCGCCGGGGCGCTTGCGGTTCAGCAGCACGTCTATGTCAAATTGATTGGCGACCTTTTGGCCGTCGATGCCGATGATAACGTCGCCGCCAATCCTTAATGTGCGCATGCCAGACTGCACACGCCTGTCGCCGCCTCGAATGCCCGCCGTGGCTGCTGGACCACCTGCCGTAGTCTGTTCCACAAGCAGACCTTCCTGGACTGGAAGATCCAGGGCTTCCGCCAGCCACCCCGTCAGTTCGAGCGTGTTCACGCCGAGATACGCGCGGCGCACGCGGCCTTCGGTCATCAGATCGTTGGCAATCAGTTTTGCCGTATTAATAGGAATGGCAAAGCCGATGCCGGCGGCGGTGCCCGAAGGCGTGTAAATCGCTGAATTGATGCCAATCACATCACCGTGCGAATCAATCAGCGGGCCTCCGGAGTTACCCCGGTTAATCGAGGCATCGGTTTGAATCGCGGCATCAATGAACGTCGATTCACTGGTTTGCACCGTGCGGCCCAGGGCGCTGACGACGCCCGTGGTCAGCGTGGACTGAAAGCCGAAGGGATTGCCGATGGCGAGTACCTTCTGGCCGACTTGCAAGGTGGAAGAATCGCCGAGAGGCAACGAGGCGAGAGGCTTCCCCTTCGGCTCGATTTTGATCAGCGCGACGTCATTGCGCTGGTCGGCGCCGATGAACTTTGCGGGGAAGCGGCTTTTATCTCCCAGAATCACTTCGATGGTCTGTGCACCCGCAACCACATGAAAATTCGTCAGAATGTAGCCGCGCGGATCGATCAGAAAACCGGAGCCCGCGCCTTCCACCGGCACCGGGTCCATGAAGAAGTCATACTCGGTGGCTTTGGTGAGGATGTTGGCCACGGCCGGCGAGGCCTGCTTGTAAATCCGCACGTTGATGGATTCGTCTTCCGTCAAATTGACCGGGCGCTCCGCCGGGTTCGCGGCGGGCAGTCCGGCGGCAGGCGCGGGTTCGGCTGCTGCGTGCCGCGCTTCTACTTCTCCGACCTGCCGCGGGCCGTAACGCGCACCCACCCAATACGCGCCGAGAATCAAAATCAGCGCTACCAGAATCAACCGCAAAGGACTACGTCCCGCTTCGTGTTTCCGCTCACTCATTGTTTACGCTCCATCCGTCTTCTTTGCCAGTATAAGCCAAGCGGATACTTCCGCGACGTGAGACCAAGCCATGACCGGCTCGCGGGAAGGCCGTCGAGGGAATGGCGCAGAATGGGAGCGGGGCTAGTGCAGAATCAGGGTGGACTGGCTGGCCACACAGCGCCAAGTGCTGTTGATCTTCACCCAGGTGTCCGTAAATCGGCCGCGGCGTGTGTACGGTTTGCCGTTGTTCGTGCCTTTTTCACGGTAAATGCCGGTGACGACGGCGCAATCGCCAAACACTTTGGCCGTTTGAGTTTCGTTCACGATCTGCACCGGCGAAAGTCCCTCGCTTTTCACGGCGGCCAGGAACTGCTCTTTATTTTGCAGGCTGCCGTCGTAGTCGATGTAAACGAGCTCCGTAGCCAGAAGTTGGTCCAGTGCCGCCACGTCCTTGGTTTGTTCGGCGTGATTCCACGCCGTCTCCAGCGCCAGAATGCGGCCTTCATCTTCTGAGATACCTTGCGAACGGCCATGGGACACGAGTGCAAAGGCAAGGAGGAGAGAGAAAACACCAGAAGCGGCGCGGAATTTCATGGCGGACTCCTTGAGAGGAAAGGATGCAAACAAATGGTACACCCGACAGCGCAATGGCGGGGACGCCTCTTTGCAAAGCAGCCCGTCTCCGGGCTGGCCGCTCAGCTAGTGCTAATCAGGACAAACGGAGAAGCATTTCTTTCAAAAGCAGGGGAAGATAGAAGTGTCCGCCCAGCAAGGTTTTGTCTGCGCACGGTTGCGCCCAGTCAGGGAGGCACGATGGATCGCGAACGTCGCCGTACGCCCCGGTACATGTTCTTCGCCAGCGCTGAGCTTCTGGAAGAAAAATCCGAGGTGCGCGTTGCATCCCGTGTCAGTGAACTCAGCCGCTATGGCTGCTACCTGGATATGATGAATCCTTTCCCCAAGGACACGGCGGTCCTTTTGAAGATCTGGCGAGACGATACTCACATCATTCAGACCAAGGGCCGCGTTATCTACTCCCAGCCGAATATGGGAGCGGGCGTGGTCTTCGTGGATATGGAAGAACGATACGTCCCCGTACTGGAAGAATGGCTTGCAACCGCGGCCAAGGGGATATAGGCCCGGAGCGGCGCGGCAACTTCGCTAGACAAAAATAGAATAGAGGATCGCCACGTAATGGCAGGTGCTGCCGGTCATCACCAGCAGGTGCCAGATCACGTGATGGTGAGGAATCCGTTTGCAGCTATAGAAGATCACGCCAACCATGTAGGCCAATGCGCCCAGGACGATCCAGATGATTCCCGTTATTGGCACGTGGTGGTAGATCTGACGCGCCGCAATCACGCCCAGCCAACCCATCAGGACATAACCACCAACAGAAAGAATCGGGAACCGGTCCGTGAACCATAGCTTGAAGAGAACTCCGCCGACCGCGAGGCTCCACACTGCCGCGAAGAGCGCCCAGCCCCAGCTGCCGCGCAAGTTGACGAGTAGAAACGGCGTATAGGTACCTGCGATCAGCAGATAGATGGCGCAGTGATCGAAGACATGCAGGATGCGCTTGGCGCGCGGCGAAGAAACCCCATGGTAAAACGTTGACGCGGCATACAGGCAGACCAGCGTGGTTCCATAAATCGCACAACCCAGAAGTTGCCAGCCGCCACCGCGCAGGATCGCCAAGGCGAGCAATACCGCGAAGCCAAGCACGCTGCTGACCAGCCCGATGCCGTGCGTCAATGTATTGGCAATTTCGTCGGCGGTGATGTGGCGCGTGAGTGCGCGAGTCCAGTGGAACATACGGCCAGCTTGCGCCCATGCGCCTGCGCTCGCAAGAGAAAATCCGATTAATCTTTTTGGACTATTGCTTGTAGCCGCTAGAAACCCGGGGCCCCGGAGGACGCGGGGCGCATTTCCGGCGCGTTTACACCGAAGCGGAGATGCGCGAACCAGGACTGGCTCAGCGACATGAATCCGGTGTAGAGGTATCCCCACACGAAAAGAAGCAGGAACGGCACGGTGGCGTAATTCTCATTGGTGATGGCATAGACCACGGTGAGCGCGAAATAAAGGCCGAGTCCCACTTCAAAATAGGGCATCCAGCCGGCCTTATTTTTGTATTTTTTCGCGGCGAAGGTGCCGGACTTGCCTTCGATTTTGAATTTTGGCGTGCGCGCGAACTCGGATTTCTTCCCGACGATCGCTTCCAGCACCGCTTGCGCATTGCGCACGCTGATGCCGATGCCGGTGGCCATCACGAAAGGCATGTAGAGAAACGTCGTTAGCCAGGTTTTCGGGCGCAATTCTTTTTGGGCGGCGAGATAGAAACTGGAAATGGAGCACGTCGAAGCCAGGAAGAGCGGCAGGTCGATTACCAGCATCTGAAACCAACCCTGATAGAAGCGCACGATCATGGCCGGCAGCAGCATCGTGGAAAGCAGCACCATCAGCGGGTAAGAGATGTTGGCGGTCAGGTGAAAGAACGCTTCGGACTTCACATAAAACGGGACATCAGAGCGGAAAACCTTAGGAAGAATTTTCTTGGCCGTTTGCATCAGGCCCTTTGCCCAGCGCGCCTGCTGTGCCTTGAAGCCGTTCATGTCCACGGGGAGCTCGGAGGCGCATTCGATCTCCGGGACATAAAGAAATTTCCAGCCCTTGAGTTGCGCGCGGTAGGAGAGATCCGTGTCCTCGGTCAGCGTGTCGTGTTCCCAGCCTCCAGCGGCATCAATGGCCGCGCGGCGCCACACGCCGGCGGTGCCGTTGAAATTGAAGAAGGTGCCGCGGCGGGAACGCCCGCCATGCTCGATGACGAAGTGACCGTCGAGGAGGATCGTTTCCACGCGCGTCAGCAGCGAATAGTCGCTGTTGAGATACGTCCAGCGCGTCTGCACCATGCCGATCTTTCCGCCGTGAGCGGGATCAAGGAAGTAAGGAATCGTGCGGCGAAGGAAATCGGATTGCGGAAGAAAGTCCGCGTCGAATATGGCCACGAATTCGCCCTGCGCTGTTTTCAAGCCGTTTTCCAGAGCGCCGGCCTTGAAGCCTTCACGGTTTGTCCGGTGAATGTAAGCGATAGGCAAGCCCTGGAGCGCGTGCCGCTCCACGCAGGCGCGCGCCACTTCGCGCGTCTCGTCGGTGGAATCATCGAGCACCTGGATGTCCAGGAGTTCGCGCGGGTAATCGAACTGAGCGACCGAATCCACCAGGCGCTCGATCACGTAGCGTTCGTTAAAAATGGGAAGTTGAATGGTGACACGCGGCCACTTCTCCACCGGTGGTGGCGGCGGAGGAATGTTCCGGCGATAGCCAAAGTAGTCGTAGAGAAGCACGTAACGATGCAGCCCGTAAGTGGCAAGGACGAACAGCACGATGAAGTACGGGATCATCATCGCCAAGTCGAAGGCGTTGGCGTTGTAAACCCCGGTGAAGGTTCTGTCCGTAATCTTGTGCCAGTAGTGGCTCAGGGGGCTCTGACTGGCCGCCGCGAAAAAAATGGGAGCAAAATTAAACAAGTTGCGCGTCTCTCCGAAAGTCCGACGACCATTTTACTCGTTTTGCGGCCTTCGTGCTCTTCCCCCCGTAGGCAGGCTGTCAGATCTTGACGTCGCTGATCTGCAGCACCGGGGTTGCATTCGTATAGTTGGGCACGTCCGCGGCGATTCTTGGAAAATGCGGTCCGAATGCTTTCTGAAACGCTTCCACGGAGTCGAAATAGAGGTGGCCGATAGCGAGATAAGGAGGCGGCGCGGCCGCTTCGATGCCCGCAATTCCGTGCTCCACCGCGACCTTCAGCAGCGCAGGACCCACCAGTTGCCGGACCAGTGGCATGTGCTTCGTGCAGTAGTAATCAATATCGAAGTGCAGCCCCGGCTGGTTTGGGTAGAACACGCTGACGGCGATCACGAAGCCGCCTTCAATAACAATGTGCGGTAGAGCCGGAAGCGCAGCAGCGTCTCCGCGGGAACTTTAACCGATTTGCCGCGCGTGAAAATCTGCGTCAGCAGGCCGCCGCCGGCTCCCGCAGCGGCGCCAATGCCTGCTCCCTTGCCGCCGCCAAAGATGCCGCCGAGCAAGGCGCCGATCGCCGCTCCGCCTCCGCCGTATTCCATGGTGCGCTTGTTGCCGCCGACGCCGCGTTTGTTGCTGTAGTCTACGTCGCTGGTGTCCACGCGGTACTCCTTGCCCTGCACGGAAACGGAGAATAGATCCAGAACGATCTCCCCGCTATGCACCGCGCCGCCGCTGCCCATATTGCGGATCACGAGCTTCGCTTTCGTGCCCTGAGGAATGGCCACATTGCCATCGCTGTCCGCGACGTCCTCGGCGACGGTCGCGGAAAACAACTGTCCGCTCGAGGAATTTTCCGAGTCGATGGTCTCGTCGGTGTGAATGGCGATGTCCGTTCCTTCCGGCACTACCAGCGCCGGGCCTCGCGAAGCGGCGGGAGCGGCGGGATGGGTGCGCGACAACACCAGCGACGCCACATCTTTGACCGGGAAAACGTAACCGACACCTTCGTTGTCCGTGAACGAAACCGTCTTTCCGCCCGTGTATTGTCCCGAATAGACTTTCCCGTTGCGCAGCGTCACGATGTCCGTCGAGCCGGTGAACACCAGTGACTGCACATCCGCCAGCGGAAAGCGGTATTCCACGCCCTGGCCATCCGTGAAGGTAATCTCGTTTCCTTTGACGTTTTCAAACGAACCGGTGTAGCTGGCGCCGCTTTGCAGAATCACGGTGTCGGCCAGCAGTGGCGCGACGGCTACGGCACACAGAAAAAACAATGCAGTGAAACTCTTGCGAAGGGACATGGTGGTCTTTCTCCCGGGGTGGAAAACAGAGGCAAACCTTATACCATAGCGGTCTGGACTTCATGGCAAAAGAAATTCAACCGGGCAGCGAGCAGCAAGCCAGCTTGGCGGAAGTTGCTCGCGAGTTTCTGCGCTTAGGCTTTGTAGCTTATGGAGGCCCCGCGGCGCACGTCGCGATGATGGAAGAGGACTTCGTCCGCCGGCGCGCGTGGGTTACCCGGGAAAGGTTCCTCGATCTGCTTGGAGCGGTCAGTCTCTTGCCAGGGCCCAGCTCGACGGAACTTGCGATTTATCTTGGTGAGATTCGCGCCGGTCTTGCCGGCCTGATCGTTGCCGGAACGTGTTTTATTCTGCCTGCCGCGTTGTTGGTGGTGGCGCTTGCCTGGGCCTATGTGAACTTTGGCGCGCTGCCGCAGGTCGGAGGACTCCTGTTTGGAATCAAGCCGGTGGTTGTGGCGCTGGTAGCGCAGGCGGTGTGGAATCTGGGCAAGACTGCGCTCCGGCACATTTCCTTAGTTCTACTTGCCGTTGCAGTGGCTGTGCTGGCGTTGTTTGGCGTGCATGTCCTTTTGCTTTTGCTAGGCGCGGGGTTCACCTGGCTCACCGTACGTGAAGGGAAGCAGTTGCTCACAGGCCGTAAGGCTTCACTGGCGTGGTTGTCATTCGGGACCGGAAGTGCCAGTGTGATGCTTGGAGTCCTGCCGGTGTTTTTCTACTTCCTGAAAATCGGCGCGTTGCTGGTCGGAAGCGGCTATGTGCTGCTTCCTGTCCTGCGCGCTGATCTGGTTGTGAAGCTTCATTGGCTGACCGACGGGCAACTCCTGGACGCCGTCGCCGTCAGTCAGGCCACGCCTGGACCTTTCTTCACGGTTGCCACATTTATCGGATTTCTACTGGCGGGCTGGAAGGGCGCGGCACTTGCAACGCTCGGTATGTTTTTGCCGGCTTTCGTCTATGTCGGGGTGACCTCGGGATTTCTACCCAAACTGCGCCAATCGCCGCTGGCCGGAGCGTTCCTTGACGGCGTGAACGCGGCCGCTGTCGCTTTGATGGCTGTCGTTGGCTGGCAGTTCGCCCGTGCCGCGCTGGTCAATGTCCCCGCGATCGCCCTCGCCGCCGTCAGCGCGGTTCTAGTGTTCCGCTACAAAATCAACTCGAGCGTGCTCGTCCTCGGCGGCGCTCTCGCCGGAATCTTGCTACGTATTTTTCATGTGGGTTGATGGTGATTCAGGGGATAAGGACGATTTTGCCGTGGGCGCCGGAGGCCAGCACATCCGCATGCGCTTGCGGCGCGTCCTTTAGCGGAAGTTCCTTGCCGACGATGGGGCGCAAGGTTCCATTTTCCAGTCCCGCGCCAATCGCGGCGTAAATCTCGATTGTTTCCGTTTCCGTGGCCGCCCAGAGGGTAAACCCCTTTGCGGTTGCACGGCGAGCCATCAGGTCGCGCGGATTGATAGTAATTTCGCCCCGGTTGCCAATGATGATCACGCGGCCATTCTGTGCGAGGAGTTTCAGGTCATTGGCCAGGTTCACATTCGCGAGCATTTCCAGAATCACGTCCACACCGCGCCCGCCGGTGGCCTTCATGATCTCTTCTGTATAGCCTGCCTTGCTGTGGTCGAATGCTTGATGCGCTCCTTCTTTTTTCACCAGTTCCAGACCCTTCGGCGTACCCGCGGTCCCGAACACCGTGAGGCCCATCGCGCGAGCAAACTGAATTGACGCCGTGCCCACGCCGCCGCTGGCACCGTGGATCAGCAAGGTTTCGCCCGGACGTGCGTGCGCGTGGTGTTGCAGCGCCGTAAACGCTGTGCCGTAAGGAACCCAAACGCCGGCTCCCTGTGAAAACGATATTTTGTCCGGCAGGGGCTGGACTTGCGTTTCGAGCGCCAGCGCATATTCGGCATACGCCCCACTCACCGTCCGCGCTGTGTACACGCGCGCTCCGGGCTTCACTTTGTTCACTCCCTCACCGACGGCCTCAATCACGCCCGCAGCATCCGAGCCCGGGGTATACGGCAACGGCGGCTTGATGGCATACGTTCCGTTGCGCATGTAGGTGTCGTAGGGGTTCACACCCGCGGCGTGCACCCGGACCAGCACTTGCCCGGGACCTGGCTTTGGCGTGGGAACTTCATGGAGTTGCAGAACTTCCGGACCGCCGAACTGATGCACTTGAATTGCTTTCATGGGAGTTCCCCCGAATCTCGATGAGTGGCGTATGTTGGATGAATCCGCGCCTTGTTTGGCGACACCAAGATACCCAGAAAAGGCGGGAAGTCCAAAAGACAAATTGGAGACCACGGGAGGGAAGGGCGAACTAAAAATGATCGTCGTGAATCAAGGCGGCGGCTGCAGTGTCGTCTTTACCCATCGACTTGGCCCACGCGGTGGTCTGCCAATTATCTTTGGTTTTCTTCGCCGGAACCCAGGCCGGCAGTGCCTGCAGGAAACGTTCGGAGAGCGCATAGACGTATGGTTCGTACAGGAGGCGAAGATCGTGGAGCTTTTTCTCCGCTTCGGGAGTAGCCACCAGCGTGGTGCCGTGTTGGGCCAGGGTATTGCGGATCAGTTGCAAGGTCGCGGGAGGCAGGCGGTCCTCGGTGGGAAAAGTGGGCACGGCGGAAAAAACCTGGCACAAATCGGCGACGGCATGTCGAGCTATGGCGAAGGTGAGTTGTGCTTGCTTGGAGCACACATCTTCCACACCGGAAATGGTCAAAGCGCAAGCATCCAGAATAGCGGTCATCGCGCCGATCCAAGACTGATTGTCGTGCTGGGAGCGAAAATAGGCCAGCAAGGGATAAGAAAGGTGGCTCTCGAGGAGTTGCGCGGACCATCGCTCCCAGTCCCGGAATAAACTCTGTAATGCCTGGCGGCCGCCTGGAAAGGAGTGCCGCAGTAAGAGTTCACCAGCCGTCGGAGGTGTTCCAGCGCGAGCATCCAGCAGAACGATTTCCGTTTCGCGTTGCCCAAACGCGCCATAGATGAACGGCAAATACCCGATGACGGCCGCAAGAAAGCCGAACCCGAAGCCCGATTCCACGACGACGAGAAAACGCGACAACCCGGAGCGTGGAACCACATCTCCCAAACCCAGGGTGAAGAAAGTTGTGCCGCTCAGGTAGAGGTCCGTATAAAAGCTGGGCTTCATGCCCGTGACGTTCAACGCCGAACCCGCGCCATACTGCATCATGGCGAAGCCGACAATGAGCCCGGCGGCCCATATGCTGATCAGAATCAGCAGGGAAATCGGTCCATAAAAGCCGAGAAAGGATTCGCGGCGCTTTTTGGACGAGAGCAGGTGCGCACAGAATCTCCAGGCCACCCAGCTGAACTGATAATAGACGCGCGTGATGCGGATTTTGCGGGTCACCCGCCGCGGCAGGATGATGACTTCGAACGCATCCCAGGCCACCAAAAAAAAGAGCACGATTCCTGCGATGAACACACCCGGAGCCAGGATCACGCCGGACCTGCCTGTTTTGGTCTTTTGAATGGCATCAAGCGGATGTCGAAGTCACCAGTTGTGCGTTGACCGAGATTTCCGCCTTGTACAGCTTGGAAACAGGGCAGCCGTTCTCGGCGTTCTTTACAGCCGTGTCGAACTTGGCTCGGTCGGCGTTGGGAATCGTGGCCACGAGGTCCAAATGGCTCTTGGTGATGGAAAAACCTTCACCCACTTTTTCCAGCGAGATCGTGCAGGTGGTCTCGAGTTTTGTGGCCACCATGCCCGCGCCCGCGAGCTGCGCGGAAAGCGCCATGGTGAAACATCCGGCATGTGCTGCCGCCAGAAGTTCCTCTGGATTCGTGCCGACGCCGTTTTCGAAGCGCGTGGAGAACGAATACTGCGTTTCCTTGAGCGTGCCGCTTTCGGTGGAGATGGAACCTTTGCCGGATTTCAGATCGCCTTGCCAGACCGCGGAAGCTTTGCGTTGCATGGGTGCTCTCCTTGTTTCAAGACTTGGGCTGCTGCGCGGAAGGTTGGATTCTTCAAGACAGGGGAAGGATACAGCGCCCTCCGGGATTCTACCACTTGTGGAAGATGAAAAACGCCGCCAGGACGATGCAGGCGAAGCCGGCGCCGTAGTTCCATTTCATCGGTTCGCCTAAATATAAGATGCTGAAGACGGAGAAGACAGAAAGGGTGATCACTTCCTGGATGGTCTTCAGCTGTGCGGCGTTGAATTCATAGGAGCCGATGCGGTTGGCCGGCACCTGAAAGCAATACTCAAAAAACGCGATGCCCCAGCTGATCAGCACCACTTTCCAGAGGGGGACGTTGCGGAATTTGAGGTGCCCGTACCACGCAAAAGTCATAAAGATATTCGAAATCGTCAGCAGTAGAATCGTGCGCATCGAAACGATCAGCCCCCTGTGAAGAAGTCGTAAGACTGAGACGTTAGCTGCAAGCTGCTGGTTACCAGGCACGACCGCAAACGACCGATCAAATCACTGAATCTTTGCGCCCTTAGAGAGGTTGTGCTTCGCACAAAGCAGTCGGATGTTGGTTGCTAGTAAAGAAGATCCACCCTTTGAAAAAGGGAGATCATGGTCGAAGTGTAAGTTCTTATCGCTGCCGCACAGGACGCATTTCCCTCCATCGCGTTGCCAAACCTCAAGTTTCACCGCTGAAGGGATCAATCGATTATGGAGTAATTCAGAGTCTAAAGAATCTCGGCTTCTGTCAACAGTTCCGGTTAGCTCCAGTCGGAACTTGAAAACCTTTCTAGCAGTGTTCGTCTCCGTCCATGCATCGGTGAGCTGAAAAAAGCCGTTGAAAGCCCAAATACCATCGTGAATCTTTTCGTACACGGCAACAAGCTCTGGTTCGCAGAGCTTTCTTTTTGCTCGTTCAGCCGCGTCAGCGAACAGACCATTCTGCGTGGGTTTGCCGCCTGGGGTGATCCGTGGCTGGTCAACCTTTTTTGGTTCTGGATGTAAGGAGGAGCGGGGCACATCGTGGCCTTCATAAATCAAGACCTTACCTTCTTCCTCAATCCTGTCTCGATAAGGAGCATTTCGGCGGCGGCTCATCAAGATCACGCTGCAATCTGGTCGGAGATGGAAGTTCATCCCGCGCTGGAGACTTGCGCTCCAGGCCTGGCACATCTCGATGTATGAAATCACCTCGCCTGCACTATGTGCGAGTTCAGGCATGAAGGGAGTCGTTTCTAAACACTCAAAGAAACGAGGCCTGGGGGTGTGGCCGGGACGATGGGCGGAAGTTTAGAGCGGTCCACGGCGTTGTAGAGCGTGTCGCGCTCGACGGGCACGCGGCCGGCAGCGCGAATCAGACGTTGCAACTCGCCCAGCGGCGTGTACTCGGACGTTTTTGCGCCGGCGTCGTGATAGATCTTTTCCTCGATCACCGTGCCATCCATGTCGTTGGCGCCAAAGCGCAGCGCAATTTGCGCGATGCTGGGCGTCAGCATCACCCAGTAGGCCTTGATGTGATCAAAATTGTCGAGCATCAGCCGCGAGACGGCGATGCAGCGCAGGTCGTCGTAGCCACTCGGTTTGGGGATGTGCGAAAGCGCGGTGTTATCCGGGTGAAACGCCAGCGGAATGAAGGCCACGAAGCCGTGCGTTTCCTCCTGCGCCTCGCGCAGCAGCACCAGGTGATCCACGCGCTCTTCAAACGTCTCCACGTGGCCGTAGAGCATGGTGGCGTTGGTGCGCAACCCGATGCGGTGCGCCTTCTTGGCGATGCCCAGCCACATCCGGCCGCTGACCTTGTGATCGCAGATGATCTTGCGCACGCGCGGATGGAAAATTTCCGCGCCGCCGCCAGGGCAGGAATCCACGCCCGCGTCTTTCATTTTCTGGAGCGTCTCTTCGATGGTTAGTTTCGCGATGCGCGCGAAATAGTGAACTTCCACCATCGTGAATGCCTTCAAATGCACATGCGGATGGCGCTGCTTCAACCCGCGAATCATCTCCAGGAAATAATCGAAGGGCAGATCCGGATGCAAGCCGCCGACGATGTGAAACTCGGTTGCGCCTTCGCGCACGCCCTGATCGGCGCGCTTGTAAATTTCCTCGAGTGCATAGGTGTAAGCGCCAGGGGCATGGGGATCGCGGCCAAACGCGCAAAGCTTGCAGTGCGCCACGCAGACATTGGTGGGATTGATGTGGCGGTTCACGTTGTAATAGGCCACATTGCCGTGCCGCTTTTCGCGCACATGGTTCGCCAGCCAGCCCACGCTGAGAAGATCGGGCGTGCGGAACAGCGTCACGCCGTCGTCAAAAGACAGTCGTTCGCCGGCGAGCACCTTGTCGGCGATGGGTTTCAGCGTTGCGTCTTGAATCTTCAGTTCACTCACGGTTTTCTCGATTATTAGATAGCGGTGGACCTCCTGCCGCTACCTGTTTTCTATTCCAAAAGGATCAAAACTTTCAAACGTGCCAAAGGGCCGCTGCGGCGCCCCAGAACAACAGAAACAACATACTAATATAGCCGTTCACCGTGAAAAACGCAGCGTTCAGCTTGCTCAAATCGTCGGCCCGGACCAGCGAATGTTCGTAAGCCAGCAGTGCCGCCACCACCACGATTCCCGCCCAGGCCGGCCACGGCAGGCCGAAGCTGTACGCCAGCCAACTGAGCAGAGCGACCACGCCAACGTGCATCATCCGGGCGATGCGCAGCGCGTTGGCAATGCCAAACTGTTTGGGCACCGAAAAAAGTCCCGCTCCCTTATCGAACTCCACATCCTGGCAGGCGTAGAGGACATCGAAGCCGCCTACCCACAACGTCACGGCCGCGCAAAGAATCAGCATGCGCCAGTCAAGACCGCCGGTGATGGCGATCCACGCCGCCGCCGGCGAAATACCCAGTGCGAAACCAAGGAATAGATGGGACCAGTTCGTAAAGCGCTTGGTGTACGAATAGAAAAACAGAATCAGCAGCGCCACTGGAGCCAGTTTCAGCGCCAGCGGATTCAGTTGCCAAGCCGCCACAAAGAACGCCGCGACCCCGACCAGCGTGAACGTCCAGGCGAAGCCGATCGATAGTTCGCCGGTGGCCAGCGCGCGCATTTTGGTGCGCGGATTTTCCTTGTCGTAACGCACGTCGGCGATGCGATTCAGGGTCATTGCCGCTGAACGTGCCGCCACCATCGCCACGATGATCCACAAAATTTGCCGCAGCGTGGGCCAGCCATGCACGGTGGCCCGTGCCGCCAGCAGCGCCCCGGTCAGCGCAAAGGGCAGCGCGAACACAGAGTGCTCGAACTTGATCATCTCCAGGATGGTGCGGATGCGCCCAGGCATGCGTCAGCTCTCCGCCTTTTTGCCGCCGGCGCTGCCGGTCCAGCGGAACATTTTGTCTTGCGGCAATCCTGCCTGCGCCAGAACACGGCAGACGAATTGCGTCACCAGGTCGTTAATCGTTTTCGGGTTGTCATAAAACGACGGCATCACCGGCATGATGACTGCTCCGGCCGCTTGCGCCCGCAGCATGTTTTCCAGGTGGATGCGGCTGAACGGCGTGTCCCGCACGCACAAAATCAGCTTGCGGCCTTCTTTTAGCATTACGTCCGCCGAGCGCGCCACCAGGTCGTCGCAGGTGCCGCAGGCGATGGAAGCCAGTTCGCCAACAGTGCAGGGAATCACGATCATAGCGTCCACGGCATAGCTTCCGGAGGCAATGGACGCGCCGACGTCCTTATTCGGAAGCGTTTCAATCTTTTTGGAATTCCGCCCCAGGATGCGGCCCGGAAGTTTCTTCAGGTCGCCCGAAATGATGCCGAGTTCCTCGGCAAAAAGCCTCTGCCCGGTTTCCGTCACCACCAGGTGAACGCGCGCCACGCGCGGGTCTTCCACGAGCAGAGAAAGCGTCTTTTGCGCGAAAATCGCGCCGCTCGCTCCGGTCACACCCACGGTGATGATTTTGCTTTGTGCCTGGGGCATGGGTTTTGCGCGGATAGAAATAGTCTCGCAACCGCCTCCGGGCAAGTCAAGCGTAGTGACTCTGGGGCGGGAATGTTAAGATGCCTTCCGGACCGCCATTATGAATGCCGAAGAAATTCTGCAGTTGTTGCACGCAGTAGACCGAAAAAATGTCTCCCCGCAGTCCGCGCTGGAGCGGCTGAAGCACATGCCCTTCGAGGATATTGGCTTTGCCAAGGTAGATCATCACCGCGCGCTGCGGCAGGGTTATGCCGAAGTGATTTTCGGCAAGGGGAAAACGCCGGCGCAGGTGGCGCAGATCGCCAAGGCCATGGTGAGCAAGAAAGGCTCGCGCCAGAATGTGCTGGTGACGCGCGCGGATGCCAAAATCTTTGCGGCCGTGAAACGGGTGGTGCGTGGCGCGAAGTTTCACCCTCTTTCCGGCGTCATCACCGTGGAACGCGATAAGGAAATTTCGGGGAAGGGAACGATTCTCGTGGTGTCCGCGGGCACCAGCGACATCCCCGTCGCCGAAGAAGCGGTGCTGACCGCGCGCATCATGGGCAATCGCGTTGCGCAACTTTTTGACGTTGGCGTGGCGGGCATTCACCGTCTGCTGGAGCATCGCAGCGAACTGACCGAAGCTCGCGTGATCATTTGCACGGCGGGCATGGAAGGCGCGCTGCCCAGCGTCGTGGGCGGACTCGTCGGCGTGCCGGTGATTGCCGTGCCGACCAGCACGGGTTACGGCGCCAGCTTCGGCGGAGTGGCCGCGCTGCTGGGCATGCTCAATTCCTGTGCGTCCAACGTCACCGTCGTCAACATTGATAATGGCTTCGGGGCGGCCTGCGTCGCCTCCTGCATCAACCGCCTCTGAAATCCGCTGCTCGACAGGCAACTCATGAAAGACAAAATCAAAGAGTTCTATGACAAGGTCGACAAATACGGCGGCTGGAGCGCAGTTCCTGCGAGCCGCGTGTCGGAAATATTCATGGAAGCGACCCAGCCCGAAAGAATCGGATTCACAGCGTTGAAGCCGGGATTGCTAGCGCAAGCGGTAGACTCTGAAATGACGCGTGTTATTAAACTGCAGCGCCTCAAGGGCGATGCTTATACCTTTCTCTTCGGGCTGTCGTTGACTTTTGTCCCCTACCCTTACGAACCGCAGCTTAAGTGGCACCGGACGCAGAAGTCGCTAAACCTCGATTTGTGCGAATGGCCTCACCTCTATTGGGGCGAGTCTCCGCAAGGCCGCGAACAGGCGGAGGCGCTCCAGGTGACCAGCATGCTAAGAGAGAAATGTCTGCAAGAGGAGATTCAGCGCGCCTGGGCTGGATTGTATCCGCTCATGAAAGACTGGTTTGAAAGGACTTCTTCCAGGGACGGGATTCTCAAGAGGTGCGACCAGCATCTGGCGCGGCCTCGGGGAGGAGTGCAGTTTCTTCCTGGCGCCCGACTCGTTAAAGCCTTTACCCTCGCCAAAGCGGGTATGCGTGAGGCCGCGACGCGCGAATTAGAAAGGTTTTTTGAGGAGTACCGCGAGGGAGAAGAGGCCCGCAAGAATCTCTATAAAGCGCTGGATCAGATCATTTCTGAAACTCGCTAGGGTTCATTCCTGAGGAGCACTTTCATCACGCCGCGTTTTTGCGCATAGGTAATGGCTGTCGGCGCTTCCACAAGCGGGAACGTGCGGGAGATCAGCGGCGTGGGATCCACTTTCCCAGTGCGCAGCAGGGAAATCGCTTTGGCAAACGGGCCGCAGCGCGAGCCGACCACGGTAATTTCCTTGACCACGATGGGCCAGGTCTCTACCGGCGCGGCGCCGTGAAATGTGGATTTCAGCAGCAGCGTGCCGCGCGGCTCGTTCATCTGCTGGGCCAGGGCCAATCCTGAGGACGATCCCGTTGCTTCGACCACCAGACGAAAGGTTTGCTCTATACGCTTCAGATCGCTCGCGTCGCCACGAACTTGTATCGTGGCGATGCCACTTCGGCGCGCCAGCTTCAGTTTGTTCGCGTGCTTGCCATAAAGCGTCACGCGCAGACCGGTGGCGTGCAACACCATCGCGATCAATTGCGCGAGCTTTCCGTCGCCCAGCACTACTGCAGAAGGGAACTTGCGGATGTCGAGTTGATCCAGAATCTGACAGGCCGCTGCCAGCGGCTCGATGAACACGGCCTTCTCGTCGCTGACACTTCGCGGAATAACATGCAGATTTTCCAGTGGCAGCGCCAAATATTCGGCGAACGCACCATCGTGTGCCACGATGCCCAACACCGTACGCCGCGCGCAGTGCGTCTTCAGACCCCGGCGGCAAAATTCACAAACCGGTTTGTAGCCGTAGGCCGAGCATGAAACGTTAATCTCGCCCGCCACGCGTTTTCCCAGCCATTTCGTTTTGATTTTCGAGGAGACCCCGGCAATGTCCACTACTTCGCCGACAAACTCATGCCCCGGCGTGCCGCGAAACGCGTGATACCCGCGGAGAATCTCCACGTCTGTATTGCAGATTCCCGCCATTCGCACGCGGATCAGCGCCCAGCCTGGCCGCAGCTCCGAGATACGCTTGCGAACTGCTCGCAGTTTTCCATGGGAGACAACGTGCGCCATCATTGTGGAGAAGTTTACTTTTCCGGAAGGGCGCGACGGTTATGAATCGCGGCCTTCTCGAACAGGTCTATCTTGGTTTCGATCCGAATCATCCGGCGATCCAGATCCTGGCATGTCCGCGCGAGTTCGCCGACTCTCTCGGTCAGCTCGTTCATGCGATGTTCGATCAACACGATCTGCCGCAACGCTTCAAACGCATCGCGCGGCCAGCTCACTTGCCCTTCCTCATGCTCTTCAGAATCTTGTCCACGTAGGCAATAGTCTCGTCCAGTCTCTTCAGGCTGCGTCCAACAGATTCATTGGCGGCCCGCGCCAGCAGACGCAATTGTTCTTCATCGGCCGGCAGGTCGAGATACAGATCCACGGCGTTCCGTACTTCTTGCGAGAAGGAAAGGCCCCGCTTTTTCGCGCGGCGCGTCAATCGTGCCTTTTGTTTTGGATCGAGATGAATCAATGCGGTCGCCATGAGCCCTCCTATATCACACCTATATCATAGCATTTTCGGTGGGGTGAATTACCGCAGGGCGGCCAGCAATGCTTCGCGCAGATACCTTTCCTGCTCGGGGAAAACCGTGCGCAGATCGAGGATCAAACGATCCTCTTCAATGCGCGCGACCACCGGTGCGCCGGCAGCCGGCAAGCGAAGCCGCTCTTCGATCTGGCTGGCCGAGTGGCGCGCGCTGGCGACGCGCAGTACATAGGTGGGAAGAGATTGCGCGGGCGTCGAGCCACCTCCGACCAGTGAGCGTCCATCCGCAATTTCCAGTTCCACTTCCAGTTTGCTCGCCGGCTGCAGCAGAGCTTCGCGAAAGGTCCGTGTGCGCTCCGCAATTTCTTCCGCCGTCATGTGCATCATGCGCAGCGCGGGGATTTCATTCCACGATCCGCGCAGATAAGCGCGCAGAGTCACTTCCAGCGCGGCAATCGTCAATTTGTCCACGCGAAGCGCCCGGAACAGTGGGTGCCGCCGCACTTTTTGAACAATCTCTTTCTTTCCGGCGATGATTCCAGCCTGTGGCCCGCCCAGCAGTTTGTCCCCGCTGAAGAGCACCAGCGAAAAGCCCGCTTCCACGCTTTCACGCGCAGTCGGCTCGCTGATCCCCGCCGCTGACAAATCCAGCAGGCAGCCCGATCCCAAATCTTCCACGACGGGCAAGCCGGTTCGCTTGCCAAGAGCGACCAACTCCTCCACCTCCGGCTTTTTCGTGAAGCCGCTCACCGTAAAATTCGAAGGGTGCACGCGCAGAATCACGCGCGTGTTTTCATTCAGAGCGTTTTCATAGTCGGCGATGCGCGTGCGGTTCGTAGTGCCCACTTCGCGCAATGCCGCGCCGCTCTGTTCCATGATCTCCGGTATTCGGAAGCCGTCGCCAATTTCGATCAATTCGCCGCGCGAGACAATCACTTCACCGCCGCGCGCCAGCGCCGCCAGCGTCACCAGCACCGCCGCCGCGCAGTTGTTCACTACGATGGCAGCTTCGGCGCCGGTCAGGCGTTGCACCAGCCGCGACGTGTGCACATCGCGTTTGCCGCGCTCTCCGGCAGCCACGTCGTATTCCAGGTTGGAATATTGCGTAGCTGTCTGCCGAAAGGCTTCCAGTATCGCCGCTGGCATTGGCGCGCGACCCAGGTTTGTGTGCAGGATCACGCCGGTGGCGTTAATCACCCCACGCAGCGACGCCGACAATTCCTTTTCAGCGGCGTCGGCAATGCGTCGTTCGATCATCTCACCTGTGAACGCGCCCTCTTCCCCCGCCGTCCCCGAAACAATTTCGCGCCGCAATTCCGCAAGCACGCCACGCACAAGTTCCACCAGAAACCCGCGCTCCACGGTCTTGCCCAGCGCCGCCACTCCGGGCCGCAGCAGCAACTCATCCACGGACGGCAATTGCCGCAGCAGCGCGGTCTGGCTGGCCGCCGCCGATTTTGCCCGCTCGCTCATGCCGCCATTGGAGCACAGCCGTGAACCGCCCGCAATCGCACTGTTCGAAGGGACAGTCCCGCTCGCACCCCGGCCGTTGTTTTATCCGTAGCCTTGCCTTGCGCCGGCGTTGACGCGGCGCACCAGCGTCCCTAGGATAAAACGACGGGGATTCCAACCGCATGGCGACCATTGACGAGGATCTTGCGGGTCTCGAAAAAGACATCCGCCAGCTCAAGATCGAGTACGACATGTATTTCGGGGGCGGCCGCAAGCGGCCACCCACCGAAATCGAATGGCGCATTGAGACCGTCGTCAAGCGCTATTCCGAACGCGGCGGCGATCTGAAATACACGCAGCGCTTCCGTTTCACGAATCTCTCGCAGACCTACGCGAAATACAAAGAAGTTTTCCGGAAGCGTCTCGCGCAGCGGGAAGAAGGAAAAATCGAGCGGCATTTCGGCGCAGCCGCCAAGGCCATCGAAGCCCTGCGCGCCAAATCGCAGGATGCAGCCGCCGCCGATTCCGGGGGCGAAAGACCAAAGATTTTCCGGATGACCTGCAGCGCTCCGGAAAAAGAATCGGAGAAGGTCGAAAAGCTTTACGAAGCGTTCGTCAACGCCAAGCAGGAAGCCGGCGAAGACATGGGCAAGATGACGCGCTCCGCGTTCAACGAATTCGTCCGCAAGAAGACCAAAGACCTGCAAACGCAGAAAAACTGCCGCGAAGTGGAGTATGTGGTTGAAACCGTCGCTGGCCAGGTGAAGCTCAAAGCCCTCGTCAAATCGTGATCCGCAGTTGCCACACAGCCGATCAGCTTGAACCAAACAATGGCTGAAAATTTTTCCCACAGAAGTGCGTTTCCGGATTTTCGCGCCTCCGCGTAAACTAGGGAGTTCTTTCCACCTTGGGAGGCGACATGGGCGTGGAGCGCGCGCTACTCAGCGTATACGACAAGACCGGCATCGTGGATTTTGCCCGCCGGCTGGCCAGACTCAACATCGAGCTGCTTTCCACCGGCGGCACTTCGAAACTTCTGCGCGAGTCCGGCATTCCGGTGAAGGACGTTTCGGAATTCACAGACTGGCCGGAGATGCTTGGCGGCCGCGTGAAGACACTGCATCCCAAAGTGCACGGCGGGTTGCTCTATCGCCGCGATAATCCTGATGATTTGAAGCAGGCCCAGGAACACGGCATCGCCCCGATCGATCTCGTGGTCGTGAATCTGTACCCCTTTGAAGCCACCGCCGCAAAGGAATATCTCCCACCCGAAGAGCTGATCGAAAACATTGATATTGGCGGGCCCACGATGCTGCGCTCCGCCGCCAAGAATTTCGAAAGCGTCACCGTGGTGACCGATCCCGCCGATTACGATCGCGTCGCACGGGCCTTGGAGACCTCGCACGAGACCACGCTTGAGATGCGCCTGCAACTGGCCCGCAAGGTTTTTGCCATGACCTCGCGCTATGACGGCGTCATCACCATGAACCTCGAGCGCATCGCGCTGCAAGGCGAAGAGATGGAAGTGCAGCTCAAGGGCGGAATTACGGAGCGCGTCTATCTCGCTCTGCGCCGCAAGCAGGAACTCCGCTACGGCGAGAATCCGCACCAGGCCGCGGCCCTCTATATCCCGGCAGGACATCCTGCCACGGGCCTCGCCGCGGCGAATCAACTTCAGGGCAAGGAGCTTTCTTACAACAACTACGTGGATCTGGAAGCTGCCCGAAGCCTGGTGGCGGAGTTCGAAGGCCCCGCCGCGGTCATCATCAAGCACAACAATCCCTGCGGCGCCGCGGAGCAGCGGACGCTGCTCGATGCCTACACGAAAGCGCTGGCCAGCGACCCGGTTTCCGCTTTCGGCGGCGTGCTGGCGTTCAATCACATCGTGGACGCGCTGACCGCCGAGGAAGTGGCAAAGCTCTTCGTTGAATGCATCGTTGCTCCGGGCTTCGCGGATCGCGCCCAGGAGATTTTCGCCGCAAAGAAAAATCTGCGCCTGCTGCAACTTCCGCAAGGCGGGCTGGAGGCCGACAAGGAATTGCAGCTAAAGCGGATCCTGGGCGGCTGGCTGATTCAGCAGCCGGACCTGGGCAGCCTGAAAGACAAGGAATTGAAAGTCGTCACCAAGCGCGAGCCCACCGCCGCCGAATTAAGCGATTTGAAATTCGCGTGGAAGGTTTGCAAGCACGTAAAGTCCAATGCGATCGTCTTTGTGAAAGACCGTGCAACCGTGGGCGTGGGCGCAGGGCAAATGAGCCGCGTGGACTCCGTCAAAATTGCCGTGATGAAGGCGCAAAGCTCACTGCAGGGCACTTCGCTCGCCTCCGATGCGTTCTTCCCGTTCCCCGACGGCGTCGAAGAAGCCGCCAAGGCCGGCGCCACCGCCGTGATTCAGCCCGGAGGCTCGGTGAAGGACCCCGAAGTGATCGCCACAGCCGACCGCCTTGGCCTCGCCATGGTCTTCACCAACATGCGCCACTTTCTGCACTAAGTAGCGGAAGGCTTCAGCCACTGTTGTTCCATCGCCAACGCCGCAACTCGATCTCGAATTTCGTCCCGGATTCTGCGCACCATTTCGGCTGGCTGCCCCTTGGGGTCTTCAAGTGGCCAATCCAATCTCTTCAGTCCCGGCACATAAGGGCAGGCGTCGCCACAACCCATGGTCACCAGAAGCGACGCGCCTCTCGCCAGGTCCTCGGACAAAAATTGCGGCCTTACGCCGCTCAAATCAATTCCCACTTCTTGCATAGCCTGTGCCACCTCGGCGTGCACGCGTTCTGCCGGTTGAGTACCCGCGGAGATGGCGCGCGCCTTCGCACCATCGCACATCGCGTTGAACCAGGCGGCTGCCATTTGCGAACGCCCTGCATTGTGCACGCACGCGAACAACACCACATCCATTTCAGCCCCCTCCGTTGTGTTCATTGTTCGCCTCCACATGCCCTGGCCGCGCCTCAAATACACCGGGCATCAACCAGCGAAACAACAATGTCGCCGCAATTCCGCCCGCCAGCTGCGCGCCTATAAATCCAGGTACATCGGCCGGGCGTATCCCGGAAAATGTGTCGGTTACCGCACGCGCCAGCGTGACCGCGGGGTTGGCAAACGATGTGGATGCCGTAAACCAATACGCAGCCACGATGTAACTGGCCACCGCGAACGCCACCATTCTTGGACGCGTCCGTGAAACTCCCCAGATCACGCATACGAGCCCGAACGTCGCAACAAATTCGCTGAATATTTGCGCGCCTCCACTCCGTTCGTGGCGCGAAATCGAAATCAACGGTAGTTGGAACATGAGGTGGGCGGTTAGAGTCCCAGCCACACCTCCGATACCTTGGGCTGTAACATAGATCGTTGCTTCTTTCCAGGGAATCCCGCCTTCCATCGCGCTGGCAACGGTCACGATAGGGTTAAAATGCGCACCCGAGATCGGACCGAAGGTGAGAATAAGGACCGCAAGGGCAGCGCCGGTGGCAATCGCGTTGGCGAGCAAGGCCAGTGCCAGATTTCCTTCTGACAGCCGCTGCGCCATGATTCCCGATCCCACCACCGAAGCCAGGAGTAGCCCTGTCCCGAGCGCCTCCGCAGCGATGCGTTTGGCCAACGGTATGGAAAAAGTGTCCATGGGATTGATCTGGTGGCCGCGGAATCAAACGTTCTAGTGGCAGCAGGGAAGATCCACGCAGCCCGGCGGACAATCGCAGGCCGCTTGCGCCGGTTTGCTCGCGCGCACGAATGCGCTCATGAACTTGTCTTTCACCAGTGGCGCAATTTTGCCGGCGTCGAAGCCCGCCGCCTCCAGAAATTCGCGCGCCTCTTCCACTTGATAGATTCGCGTCGGCTCGACTTCAATCGAATCAAATCCAGCGGCCTTCAGCTTCTCGACGTACTCGTTCTCCTGCAAAGCGCCCGCGATGCAGCCCACCCAGAGTTCCATGCTCTTGCGGATGTCCGAAGGCACTTCGCCGCGCATCACCACGTCGGAAACCGCCAGCCGCCCGCCGGGTTTCAGCACGCGGAAGGCTTCGCGCAACACGCGGTCTTTATCACCGGAAAGATTGATGACGCAATTGGAAATGATCACGTCCACGGTCTTGTCTGGCAGGGGAATCTCTTCGATCGTTCCTTTCAGAAATCCCACGTTTTCGACGCCCGCTTTGCGCTGATTTTCCCGCGCGAGCGCCAGCATCTCGTCCGTCATATCCAATCCGTAGGCCTTGCCCGCCGGGCCCACGCGCCGCGCGGAAAGCAAAACATCAATGCCGCCCCCCGAGCCCAGGTCCAGCACGATTTCCCCGGGCTGCAATTTCGCCAGGGCCGTTGGATTCCCGCAGCCGAGCGAAGCCGCCACGGCCTCAGCGGGCAGACTGCCCTTCTCCGCTTCGCCATAAAGGTTACGTGTGATCGGGTCGCAGCCGCTGAGCGATGCCCCGCCTCCGCAACACGCGGTCTTGCCTTCGCTCACCTGTTTCGCCGCCGCTCCGTACTTTTCCTTCACCGCTTCCTGAATATTCTGCTCGCTCATCATTGCACTCCCTTATTTCGAAATCTGCACAATCGCTTCCGCGGGCACTGCGCGGTTTCGCGTGCAACATTCCTCGTACAAAAAGCCGAGAACCTCACGCAGCGCGTCCGTGTTTGCCGTGTACCAGAGAAACGTTCCCGCCCGGCGCACGTCCAGCAAGCCCACCTGCCGCAATTTTTCCAGATGATGCGAAAGCGTCGAGGCGGGAATGCCGAGTTCTTCCTGAATCTCGCCGGCAACCATGCCGGTGGGATGAGCGGAAAGCAGCAAGCGCACGATTTGCAGGCGTGGTTCGGCGCCGATGGCGGAAAAGCGGTCGGCGCAGCGGGTAACGAGCAGGGGATCGGGGCGCTTCATATTTCGATGATTGCAGAAATATGGAAACATGGCAACTCTTTTTTCCCGGAAACCCTCCCTTCCCTCGCTGCATCCCATCCTTGTGCGCCGCTTTTTCTCGCAACCTCGTCCTTTTTCGCTTTTGACCCGCTCCTCCGCGCATGGGATACTCAAAAAACCTACTTTATGACGCAAAAACGCTTGTTCCTCTCTATGTTGTGCGCCTCAGTGGTGGCGCTGCCTTCCTTCGCCCAGACTCCCACCCCCGCCCAGGCACCTGCGCCGGAGTCCTCCAAGGTTTCCTCGCGTGCCGATGCCTATTTCAACTTCACGATGGGCCACATTTACGAGCAGCAGTACGAACAGACCGGCGCCGGTGAATACGCCACCCGCGCAATCGAGTCTTACAAAAAGGCTTATGCGATTGATCCGCAGTCGCCGATCATCGGCGAGCGCCTCGCGGAGATGTACTGGAAGGCGCAGCGCCAGCACGACGCGATCGTCGAAGCCAACCAGATACTGAAGAACAATCCCGACGATCTTCCGACGCACCGCTTGCTGGCCCTGGTTTATCTGCGCGAGATCGGCGATTTGAACGGCGCCAACGTCCAGGGCGACAAGATTGAAAAAGCCATTCAGGAATATTCCGCGGTCCATCGCCTGGATCCTTCGGACCAGGAAACCACCATCTGGCTCGCGCGGCTCTACCGCCTGCACAATGAACCCGATAAAGCAGAGCAGGTATTGCGGGCCCTGCTCAAAGACGATCCTGAGAATGACGCCGGAGTCGAGCAGCTCACGCAACTCTTGCTGGACCAGAACAAATCCGAAGATGCCATCGATTTGCTGAACAGCCTGATCGAGCGCTCGCCATCCGCCACGCTCTACGATCATCTGGGCGATGCTTACACGCAGACGCACGATTTCGCCAAGGCAGAAGCGGCGTACCGCAAGGCCGTGGACCTCGATCCTTCCGAGCTAAGCCACTTGCGCGGCCTGGGGCAAACGCTGCTTTCCGAGGAAAAATATCCCGAAGCACTCTCCGTCTATCAAAAGCTCTCCGAGCTCCTCCCGGATGATGCGGATACCTATCTGCGCATTGCGCAGATTTATCGCGAACTGCACCAGCTCGATAAGGCGGAAGAGAATCTTGTTAAAGCGCGGCAATTTGCGCCGGGCAGCCTGGAAGTGATGTACAACGAGGCGATGATTTACGAATCGCAGGGCCGCTTTGAAGATGCGATTCGCGTGCTTTCCGATGCGGTCACGGGAGTGAAGGCGCAATCGCGGGTGATGCCGTCGCGCCGGCGTTCCCTCGCGATTCTTTACCAGCAGCTCGGCATGCTCTATCGCGACACGCAGAACTACCAGGCCGCCATTTACACCTTTCAGGAGCTCGGCCACCTGGGCGATGAAGAAGACGCGCGCTCGCGCCTGCTGATCATGGACACTTACCGCCAGGCGCGCGACCTCCCCAAGGCGCTGCAAGCCGGGAAAGACGCGCTGGCGAAATATCCGAACGATAATTCCGTTGCAACCAGCTATGCCACGTTGCTGGCGGAAAACCAGCAGCCCGATGAAGCCATCAAGCTGCTGCAAGCGAACCGCAAGGGGGCGTCTCCAGACCGCGATACCTATTTGTCGTACGCGCAAATTTACGAGCGCAGCCATCGCATGAAAGAAGCCGAGGAGGCCGCGCGCAAGGCGGAGTCCCTGGCCAAGCAGCCCGAGGACAACGAAACTGCCTGGCTGCTGCTGGGCGCGATCTACGAGCACGAGAAGCAGTACGACAAGGCGGAAGAGCAGTTCAAGAAAGTGCTGGACATCAATCCCAAGAACGCCATCACGCTGAACTATTATGGCTACATGCTCGCCGAGCGCGGCATCCGCCTGGACGAAGCGCGTGATTTCATTCAACGCGCGCTTGACCAGGACCCCTATAACGGCGCGTATCTTGATTCGCTCGGCTGGACCTACTACAAGCAGAACAAGCTGGATCAGGCCGAGTTAATACTGCGCAAGGCCCTCGAGCGCGAGTCTCACGATCCCACCATTCGCCAGCATTTGGGCGACGTGCTTGCCAAGCAAGGCCGTATGGAACTTGCCGTGGCCGAATGGGAAAAGTCTCTCAACGAATGGCACCGCTCCTTGCCAGCCGACCTCGAAGAGGATAAAGTCGCCGAAGTCGAAAAGAAGCTCAACGACTACAAACACCGCGTGGCGCAGAAAACCCCGGCTGTCGACGCCAAACCCTGAGCGACTGATGCGAAAAATACGAATCCCGGCGTACGCGAAGGTCAACCTACGTCTGGAAGTGCTTGGCAAGCGCGCCGACGGGTATCACGAACTGCGCACCATTTTTCAAAGCGTATCGCTGCACGACATGCTGGAGTTCCGGGCATCGCGGCGTCCCGGAATCACGCTGCAGATAGAAGGCAACGAGACCCTGGCCAAGGAAGAAGTGGAAAAAAATCTCGTCTATCGCGCCGTGGAGGCCGTCCGGCGCGAGACGCGTTTGCGGCCGGGCGTGGAAATCCTGCTCAAGAAGAAAATCCCCGCTGGCCGCGGGCTGGGTGGCGGCTCAAGCGACGCCGCTGCCGCGATCCTCGGGTACCTCCAATTCAGCCGCCAGGAGCTTGAGAAGGCGCGACTCCTCGATGTGGCCGCCACCCTGGGCGCCGATGTGCCTTTTTTTCTGTTTGGGGGCACCGCGTTGGGCATCGGCAAAGGCGAAGAGATCTATCCGCTTCCCGATGCGCCCCGCCGTACCCTCCTGGTGGTTTCGCCTCGGGACATTCACGTGCCCACGCCGGATGCTTACCGCTGGCTGCATGCACCAGAACTCGCTTCGTTGACAAAATCGGCCGCGAACCGTAAACTGTTTGAGTTCTGTGCTCTATGTTGGAGCGCGCAGGAAGCCTCCCTTTCGAACGATTTCGAAGCGGCTGTCTTCAAGCGTCACCCCCGTCTGGCCAAAATCAAGCGGGATTTGCTGCATCGAGGAGCATCAGAAGCCTTGCTGGCGGGTAGCGGTTCGGCGGTGTTTGGAGTTTTCCCGAGCCCAGCGAAGGCGCGCCGAGCCGCTGTCGGGTTTCCGCACGATCAGGCCTATGTCTGCGAAACACTTTCGCAGAGCAGGTATGCGCGGTTGCTGAAAAGCAGCTCCATCGTGGGTTGAACCTCCTCAGCGTCTCTTCGTCTCTCATTATCTGTGGTTTGTTTTTGTGATTGTGGCGCCGGTCCAAAGCCCGGCCACGGCATTTCGATTCGCCGAAAGGGCGATCTGAGCGAGCGACACGTGCACGACGAACGATTCAAAATATTTACGGGTACCGCCAATCCCGCCTTGGCCGAGGCCATCTGCAAGAACCTCGACGTGCCGTTGGGCAAGGCGCTGCTGGGGCGCTTCAGCGACGGCGAAATTTATTTTCAAATTCTGGAAAATGTGCGCGGCGCCGATGTATTTGTGGTGCAGCCCTGCTCATTTCCGGTGGACAACCACCTGTTCGAACTGCTGCTGATGATTGACGCGTTCAAGCGCGCTTCCGCATGGCGCATCACCGCCGTGCTGCCGTATTACTGTTATGCGCGGCAAGACCGCAAGGATAAGCCGCGTGTTCCGATCTCAGCGAAGCTGGTGGCCGACCTTCTGGAAACCGCTGGCGCCAGCCGCGCGCTGACGCTGGATTTGCATGCGCCGCAGATTCAAGGCTATTTCGACGTGCCCGTGGACCACCTCTACGGGTCGCCGGTGCTGGTGGATTATTTCCGCAACAAGAATTTGCCGAACCTGACGGTGGTTTCTCCGGACGCCGGTGGCGTGGAACGCGCGCGGGCATTCGCGAAAAAGCTTGGCGCGCCGCTGGCCATCGTGGACAAGCGCCGCGTGGACCTGGACGTTACCGAAGTGATGAACCTCATCGGCGATGTGCGCGGCCGCAGCACGCTGATCGTGGACGACATCATTGACACCGCCGGAACTCTGGTGAAAACCGCCGACGCCCTGATGCGCGAAGGCGCCACGCAGGTTTTTGCCGCGTGCACGCATGCCGTCTTTTCCGGTCCGGCGGTAGAGCGCATTCAGAACTCGGTGATCAGCGAAGTGGTGGCCACCGATTCCGTTCCGCTCTGCGAAGCCGCGAAGCAGCTGAAGAAGATCAAGATTTTGAGCGTTGCGGAGCTCCTCGCGCGTGGCATCCGTTCGATCCACGAGGAGACCTCGATCAGCGAGTTGTTTATTTGAGTTTGTAAAGGCGGCTTTGCGCCGCCTAATTGGTTTTTTGATTTCAGGAAGGGAAAGAAGCTATGGCTCAGATCATTGTCGAAGGCGCGCCCCGCAGTACCCGGGGCAAAAACGAAGCGCGCCGCTTGCGCGTGTCCGGGAAGGTTCCCGCGACGCTCTACGGCGGCAAGGGAGAGGCGCTGGCCCTGGCCGTCAACACCAAGCAGGTTGCGGCCATTCTGCGCTCCGAATCCGGTCACAACACGCTGTTTCAGGTGGACCTCGGCGGCAAGCAGGAACCCGCCATCGTGAAGGATTGGCAGGTGGATCCGGTTACCGGAAGTCTGCTGCATGTGGATTTGCTCCGCATCGCCATGGACGTGCGCATGAAGGTCAAGATCCCGGTGCACACCTTTGGCGATCCGACCGGCGTAAAGGTGCAGGGCGGCGTGTATGAAGTCGTGCTGCGCGAAGTCGAAGTGGAGTGCTTGCCGGCGGACATCCCGACGGAGTTCCGCGTGGACGTCAGCAATCTGGCGTTGAACCAGAGCCTCCGCGCCGGCGAACTGCCGATGGACAAGGCCAAGATCAAGCTGGTTACCGATTCGCAGAGCGTCATCTCCCACGTTGTCGCTTTGCGCGTCGAGGAAGAAAAGCCCGCGGAAGTCGTGGCTGCGGGCACTACTCCGGCCGAGCCCGAAGTCATCAAGAAGGGCAAGAAGGAAGAGGAAGGCGAGGAAGGCGCAGAGGGCGGCGAGAAGCAGCCGGAAAAGAAGAAGTAGTTCTTTTCCGTTCGCCACGCGCCACACGTCATGCGGCTCATCGTCGGCCTTGGCAATCCTGGCCCGGAATATCAGTGGACGCCGCATAACCTCGGTTTTCTCGCCGTGGATGAAATCGCGAACCGCGCGGGCATCCGCGTTGAGCGGCCTGAAGGCAAGGCGCTGGTCGGGTTGGGCAAGGCGGCCGGGAAGGAAGTGATCCTGGCCAAGCCGCAGACGTACATGAATCTCAGCGGCGTCTCCGTGCGGGACCTGTTGGAGCGGTACGAAGTGGGGCCCGAGGAATTGCTGGTGATGTTCGACGAGCGCGATCTGCCCTGGGGCATGATTCGCATCGGCGAGCGCGGCAGCCCCGGAACGCACAACGGGGCCAAGTCGGTTACCAGCGCGGTCGGCACGCAGCAGTTCGCGCGTTTGCGGCTCGGCTGCGGACCGGACCATCCGGTGGGTGATTTGGCCGACTATGTTTTGCGGCCGATGAAGAAGGCCACGCTGGAAGTTGCCGCCGAGATGGTGGCTATGGCGGGAGACGCGGTGGAACTGATTCTTACGCAGGGGATCGCCGCGGCGATGAACAAGTACAACCGGCGGAATCCGCCAGCCGAGCAGCCGTGACACAGGCTTTCGCCTGTGAACGTTTGTAGGCGCCGGGCTTTAGTCCGGCAAGGCGAGCGAAACAAGCCGCCACGATTTTCCCGGGCCATGCGCCTGGAACAGGAAGAAAGAGGTCATCATGGAAGAGCGTCTCTACGATTTGATCTTCATCGCCCGCCCGGCCACGCCGGAGGAGGAGATCAAGAGGGTCATTCATACTCTCGAAACGGCCGTCACCGAAAAGGGCGGCAAGATCGAGAAGAGCGAGCATTGGGGCACGCGCAAGCTGGCCTACAAAGTGGCCAAGCACCGCGAAGGCATCTACATCTATCAGCAGGTGCGCACGAATCACGGTGAACTCGTGCACGAACTGGAACGCCGCCTCGGCGTGCAGGACTCGGTCATCAAGTATCAGACCGTCCGCCTGGACGAAGAGCTGAAGCGGCAGAAGAAGCTGTCGCAGAAGCGAGAAGCCCGCGCCGCCCGCCGTCCGCGCCGCATCACGCAGCCACAGCCCGGCGCAACGGAGCAGCAAGCGAGCGCCAGTTAACGATATTTTTGTCGCCCAGCCACTGCCAGTGGAAGGGATAGCAAACAGATTGCAGCGAACAGGAACCAAAGCTCGCTGCCAACAGAAGATGCCTTCTTTTATCCGTTTGCTGGTATCCGCGGCTTAGAGACGTTTCATTGAATTTCGATTTGCACTCTGGAAAGGTAGGAAGTTATGTCAGACGAACAGAAACAAGCGCCAGCCGCTCCGGCGGCTCCAGCTCCCGCCGCTCGTGAAGGCGGTGAAGCCGGCGCGCCCCCGGTTGCTCCCGCCCCACGCCGTGAAGGCGGACACTCGCACTCCGGCCCGCGCCGCGAAGGTGGTCCGGGTGGCGGACGCCGCGAAGGCGGCCCCGGAGGTCCTGGTGGGCCCGGCGGCCGGCCCCGTGGCAAGCGCCAATATTTCCGCAAAAAGAAAGTCTGCAAATTCTGTGTCGAGAAGATGGACTTCATCGACTACAAGCGCGCCGACATCCTTTCGCAGTTCGTGCAGGAGCGCGGCAAGATTCTGCCCCGCCGCATGACCGGCGTTTGCGCGCGTCACCAGCGGTGGCTCGGCGTGGCCATCAAGCGTGCCCGCAACATCGCCCTGCTGCCGTTTGCCGGCAGCGCGGCGGGAGTGCAGGCCCCGCGCGCCATCGAAGCGCCGAAGGCGTAAGAGCCTTTGTGGCGTTCGCCCTATGAGACGGGCGCCTTCTGTAGCGGCCGGATTTTAGACCGGCCGCCTGGAGTGGCCTTGGCCACCTATTAAAACGAATTTGAAATTTTCAGGAGCACCATAATGCAGATCATTCTTCAAGAAGATGTCGAAAAACTCGGACACCGCGGCGACGTGGTCACCGTGAAGCCCGGCTATGCCCGCAATTTCCTGTTGCCCAACAAGATTGGCATCGAAGCAACGCCGGGCAACATGAAGGCGCTGGAGCGCATTCGCGGCGCATTGGCAAAGAAAACCGCTACGGAACTCGATGCCGCCAAGAAGCAGGCCGAATTGCTCACCGGCGTGTCGCTCAAGTTCCACCGCAAGACCGGCGAGAACGAGCAGATGTTCGGCTCCGTTACCTCCGGCGATATCGCCGACGCGCTGAAGGCGCAGAGCTTTGAGGTGGACAAGCGCCAGGTGCAGCTTGCCGAATCGATCAAAAGCCTGGGCGAATTTCCGGTGACCATCAAGGTCTTCCGCGACGTCACCACCGAAATCAAGGTCCACGTCGAAAAAGAAGCGTAGTTTCTTCAGACTAAACAACTCTGTGGGCCCGCCTTCCGAGGTGGGCCTTTTTATTTTTGCCCCTGTGCAAACTTCTCCGCTACCGCTTCGACTTCTTCGCGCTTCCATTCGCCATTCGAATAATTTGTCGTTAGCGCCACTACCGCGTGAGTCTCCGGATAAATGATCAGCTGCGAGGTGCCGCCCACCGAGCCGCCGGAGTGTTCGTAGATGAGCTTACCGGACTTGGATTTGCGCACGAACCAGCCAATGCCGTATTCGATGGGCTTGCCGGACTTGGTTTGTTGCGGCGTGAACATATCTTTCAGCGTCGCTTCTTTCAACACGCCTGGCTGCAGCAATGCCGTTCCAAACCGCACCAGGTCCTCCGACGTGGATAAGAATCCGCCGCCTGCCCATTTGTAGCTGTTGTCTACATACGGTGCGTTCTCCAGGGTGCCGTCCTTCTCTTTTTCGTAGAAGCGAGATCTTTCTTCTACGATCTTGGTGTTCTGGTCCGCCGTAGTGTGCGCCAATCCGATCGAATCAAAGACGTGCTCCTGCATATAGTCCAGGAATTTTTGGCCGGAAGCCGACTCGATCACCGCGCTCAGCAGGTTGAAGCCATAGCTCGAGTAATGAAACTCCGCTCCCGGCGGCGAAACCAGTCGATCGTTTTCGAAAATCTTGAGCCCGTCGAGCACATTGTCGTAATGCTTCTGAATCAGGACTTCGCCCTCGTCCTTATAGTGCCGGATGCCAGCCAGGTGACCTGCCACCATGCGCACGGTAATCGGCGAGCCTTTGTCCGGAAACGACGGCACATATTTCTGCACTGGCGCATCCAGATCCACTTTTCCAGCTTCGACGAGTTCCATTAGCCCCACGGCCGTCAGTGGCTTCGAAATGCTGCCGATGCGGAACTTCGTCGTCGGCCACACGGGCACGCGCTCCTCCAGATCCGCGAAGCCGAATCCCTCCGAGTACACAATCTTCCCGTCCATGGCCACGGTCAGCGATAGCCCGGGAATCCCGCGCTGAATCCATTCTTTTCCTTGTTGATCCGCAAACTGCCGCGCGCCCGCGTGAACATCGCTCTCCGGCGATTGCGCCACGGCAGCGTTGGCGAACAGAACCCCGATCGCCGCCGCCAAAACAAAAAATCGCCTTGCTAGCCTGAACATGCTGGTCGCTCCCTCTCCGTCTTTTTTCGCGGCAGCATCATCCCACACTTGCGCGAAAAAGTTTTCCGAACATTTCCTCACAATCCACACGCACTCCGATTGACGCGCGCGCGCAATCCGCGCACACTGCGTTCTGCTGCTCCGGCTCAGGGAAGCAATGTTGGCCGGAGAATTTTTTTGCTTGCGTTTCGCTCCCCTCTTTTTATAATAGCGAAGGAAAAGCGAAATTAGAGAAAGGCCTTTCTGTCCCTATGCCCGCTGATTCCGCTCTCGAACGTCCCCTTCCGAGCAATCTCGACGCGGAGCGCTCCATTCTCGGAGCCATTCTCCTCGACAACAATGCCCTCAACACGGCGGTCGAGGCCCTGAAGCCCGACGATTTCTTCATTCCCCAGCACCGCAACATCTTCAATCGCATGATTGCGCTTGGGGAAGCCCAGCATGCCATTGATCTGGTAACTCTTACCGAAGAACTCCACCGCCGAAGCGAACTGGAATCTTCCGGTGGCGCGCCGTATCTCGCCTCGCTGGTGGACGGCATGCCGCGCGTCACCAACGTGGAGCACTACGCGCGCATCGTCAAGGAAAAGGCGCTGCTGCGCAACCTCATCCACGCCACGCACAATATCCAGCAGCGCGCGTTCGAAGGAGAAGACGGCGCCGACACGATTCTGGACAACGCCGAGTCCAGCATCTTCGCCATCGCCGAAGACCGCGTCAAGGCCGGGCTGATTTCCGTCAAGGATATCGTTCGCGACAATTTTGAGCGCCTGGAGAAAATCTTCCGGGAAGGGAAGAGCGTCACTGGTGTTTCCACCGGCTATGGCGAACTGGACAAACTGCTCTCCGGCCTGCAGCCTTCGGAGCTGATCATTCTGGCCGCGCGCCCTTCGCAGGGAAAAACCGCGCTGGCGCTGAACCTGGCGGAAAATATCGCCATCCGCGGCGGCTCGCCGGTCGCGCTCTTCAGCCTGGAAATGTCCAAGGAGTCTTTGCTGCAGCGTCTGGTTGCGTCCGTGGCGCAAGTGGATGCGCACAAGTTCCGCTCCGGCCACCTCAGCCGCGAAGACTGGCGGCGCATGACCGAATCCCTCGGCACGATTTCCTCGGCGCCGCTTTGGGTGGACGACTCCGGCTCGACCAGCGTGCTCGAAATCGGCGCCAAGGCGCGGCGATTGAAGCGCGACAAAGGCCTTTCACTGCTCATCGTCGACTATCTCCAGCTCATCACCGCGCGCGGGCGTTTCAGTTCGCGCCAGGAAGAAGTAGCCAGCATCTCCCGCGGCTTGAAAGGCCTCGCCAAGGAGCTGCAGATTCCCGTGCTGGTCCTCAGCCAGCTCACCCGCGCTCCGGAACGCGAAGAACGCGGCCCGCAGCTTTCCGACCTGCGCGAATCGGGCGCCATTGAACAGGACGCCGACGTGGTGATGTTCATCTACCGCCCGAACTGGGGAAAGATGGACCTTACGCCGGAAGAACGAGATATGGCGGACATTCTGATCGCCAAGCAACGCAACGGTCCTACGGACCGCGTGAAATTCGTCTTCCGCAGCCGCCTGACGCGTTTCGAAGAAGCCGCGCCCGACGCCTTCAGCCAATTCTCCGGCGGCGACGAGATGTGATGTAGCACAGGCATTCCTGCCTGTGCGATCGAGCCAGGATCTCCGCACGCTGCACAGGCAGAAGTGCCTGTGCCACAGGAGCTGTTATGTCCGCGAACTGGAAGCCTGAAAGCCATAATTCCGTGTCTGTTTACATCATGGTCGACGGTGCGCAACGCCTGATCGATTTCCTGAAGCAGACATTTGACGCCGTGCCTGTGCGCCGCTTCGACTCCCCCGATGGCAAAATCAAGCACGCCGAGGTGCGCATCGCCGACACCGTCGTTATGCTCGCCGACGCCATCGAGGGCTATCCGGCCTTCCCCGTGTGGCTCCACGCCTATGTGCCCGACGTGGGCGCAACCTATAGGAAAGCCCTCGCCGCCGGCGGAGTTTCCGTCCAGGAGCCGGCGCAAAGGCCCGGCGATCCCGACCGCCGCGGCGGCGTCAAAGACCCCGCCGGCAACACCTGGTGGATCTCCACGCAGATATAAACGGTTCGTTGCACCCGCTCCCAATTGCGCCACCGGTAAAATTCCGACCTGTCGGACAATACTGCTTCCGTCTCTCTCCGAATCGATTCTGGCTGTTTTTTATTGAACTTGCTGTATAACTTACAGATGCCAAATGCCGAAGTCGATGTGATTGCACCCGCTACTTCCGTTCACGGTCCGCAACCTTGCGCGGATGACAAACGTCAGCGCCTTTTTGAGCTCATGTTGGTCCTTCTCGTCTCATTTGGAGGGGCCATTGGGAACGCGATCTTCCTCTATTTGCATGGACCAGGGGGCCTGCAAACTACTGGAAATGCCCGCTGGATCATGGCGATCATTCAGGAAGCTACGGGCTTGCTCCTACTCCGTTATGTGCTCTCGCGGCGTGGCCTTAATTTTGCCGATCTAGGTTTGCGGTGGTCCTTTCGAAGCATTGGGATTGGTGTAATGCTTGCCTTGATGGCGTACATATCCTGGGGCATCGGCAGTGGCATTGTGCGCTTTGTGAACGGACATCTGCTTGGGTTTTCCTCCTCTGGCCACAGTGCCAATGAGTTATTCGCTCATGCGTCTCTTGCAGCGATTCCTTTCGCATTCCTGAATCCCTTTTTCGAGGAACTGATTGTCAGGGCATATTTGATGACGGAGATCCTAGACCTCACGGGATCCTCCTTACTGGCGGTCATCGTGAGCGTCGCGCTGCAAACTTCATATCATTTGTATTATGGCTGGATGCGAGCGCTATCTCTTTCCTTCTTCTTTCTGATTTTCGCGGTTTATTATGCGCGGAAACGTCAGGTTCTCCCCATCATTACCGCCCATGCGGTGAACGATTTGTATGGAATTCTTCGGTTGATGTGAATTCGTGGGCGGAAATGCCCTGGGAGCGGTTTGCCTTGGAGTTATAAACACGAATGAACAACAAGGTTGTGGTTATTACCGGAGCGACATCCGGCATCGGGCAAGTGGCCGCCGAATCGTTGGCCAGGATGGGTGCGAAGATCGTGCAGGTCGCACGGGACCACGAGCGCGGCGAAGCTGCGGTGCGGAGTCTTCGCGAAATCAACCCGAACGCGCCGCATGCGATCCATTACGCGAACCTTTCCCTCATCAGCGAAACGAAACGTGTCGCGGCGGAGATCGCATTCGCCGAGCCCCGCATCGACGTGCTTATCAACAATGCCGGCGCGATGTTCAGCGACTATCAGGCCACCGCCGAAGGGCTCGAACGCACCTTCGCCTTGAATCATATGTCCTACTTCGTTCTCACGCACGGCCTGCGCGAACGGCTACTGGCTTCCGCTCCCGCGCGCGTGGTCAACACTTCTTCGGACGCCCACGCCTCGGCCACGCTCGATTTCGACGACCTGCAGTCTGTCAAAGCCTATGCCAATAAAAGCCTCGGGGAATGGTTGAGGTTTGGCGGGCCGGGCTTCAAGGTCTATAGCCGTTCGAAACTGTGCAACATTCTCTTCACGCGTGAACTCGCGCACCGCATCGGCAACTCCAGCGTCACCGCCAATGCGTTGCATCCCGGATTCGTGAACACGCGTTTTGGCGACCAGGCGGGCGGTCTGATTTCGTTCAGCATCGGCATCGCCAAGCGCTTCGCCCTGACACCGCAACAAGGCGCTGAGACGCTCGTGTATCTCGCCTCGTCGCCTGAAGTTGCCAATACAACCGGCCTGTACTTCGACAAATGCCGAGCCGCCACTCCCTCCGCCGCTGCTCAGGATGACGCCGCGGCGCAACGCCTCTGGCAGGCCAGCGCAGACCTGGCAGGGCTTCCCGGGTAAGACGCAACTCACAGTTAACTAGCGTTTTATTGACTTAGCTGCACGCCCTCTTTACAATGCGCCAGAATGCCTGACACTCCGTCGCTGATTGGTCAAACCGTCTCTCACTACCGTATCTTGGAAAAACTCGGTGGCGGCGGGATGGGCGTGGTCTATAAGGCCGAAGACACGCGCCTGAAGCGCTTTGTCGCGCTGAAATTTCTTCCGGAAGACGTTGCGCGCGATTCGCAAGCCCTGGCCCGCTTCCAGCGGGAAGCCCAGGCGGCCTCTGCTCTCAACCACCCGAACATTTGCACGATTTACGACATCGGCGAAGAAAGTGGCCAGGCGTTCATCGCCATGGAGTGCCTCGAAGGCAAGACGCTGAAGCACATCATCACCGGGCGGCCGATGGAACTGGAGTCGCTGCTGACGATCGCCATTGATATCGCCGATGCCCTCGACGCCGCGCACTCGAAAGGCATCGTCCATCGCGACATCAAGCCCGCCAATATTTTTATCACCGAACGCGGCCACGCCAAGATTCTCGACTTTGGTCTGGCCAAGGTCGCCGGGGAGCGCGGCGGCGGCAGCAACAACGGGGATACCCTGGCTACCCATGGCGTGGGCACGGCGCAACTCACCAGCCCGGGCAGCACCATCGGCACGGTCGCGTACATGTCTCCGGAGCAGGCGCGTGCCAAGGAACTCGACTCCCGCACGGACCTGTTTTCCTTCGGCGCGGTCCTCTATGAAATGGCTACCGGGCAGTTGCCGTTCCGCGGAGAAAGCACCGCCTCGATCTTCGATGCCATTCTGAACCGCGCTCCGATTTCTCCCGTGCGCCTGAATCCCGATCTCCCCGTTGATCTCGAACGGATTATTGGCAAGGCCCTCGAAAAAGACCGGGCGCTCCGCTACCAGCACGCTTCGGACATGCGCACGGATCTTAAGCGGCTGCAACGCGACACGAGCTCTTCTCGCATCGTCGTTCCGGAGTCCACAGAGGCTCCTGCGCTCGCGTCGTCGGGTTCCGGCTCCGGCCGAGTTTCGCAAGCCGGCGCTTCGGCCTCTGGCGGTGTACCGCCAGCTTCTTCCGGCCGCGTTTCAGCGGCCGCCGGAGAATCCGCCGGCACTTCCGGCACAGGCACGGTCATCGCCGGAGAGCCCAGGAGCAAGAAAGGAATTCTGGTCGGAGCGATTGTGGGAATTGTAGTTTTGGTTCTCGCAGTCTTCGCGTACCTGAAAATTGGTGGGCACAAGGCGCCGCTCAATCTCCAGGATCTCGAAATCACCAAACTCACCCAGAGCGGCAAAGCCTCCGGCGTGGCGATTTCTCCCGACGGCAAGAACGTCGTCTATATTCTGCGAGACGGCGAAAAACAGAGCCTGATGGTGCGCCGGGTCGCCTCCGGAAGTGACGTGCAGATCCTTCCGCCCGAAGTGGTTGTCTTTTACGGAGCCACCTTTTCTCCAGACAGCGAATACATCTATTACACGGCTTCCAGTAAAGAAAACAATCTTTACAGCTCGCTTTTCAAGATTCCGGTCCTGGGAGGTTCTCCCGTCGAAGTCGTCCGCGACATCGACACAGGCGCCGGATTTTCTCCGGATGGCAAGCGCTTGGCCTTTCTTCGCGGCGTGCCGGACAAGGGCACAGTTGAACTCCACATTGCGAATGCCGACGGCAGCGGAGAACACCTCCTGTTGTCCAAACCCGGGCTGCCCAATCCTTTTCTCATGCTGCGTCCCGCGTGGTCACCGGACGGCAAGACCATTGTCTTTACGCTTTATAACGGCGCAACGCAGCAGTCCCTGATCGCGGTTTCTCCCGACGACGCCAATTCCGCCCGCGCTTTCTATAACACCCATGACGAACTCGGTATTCCCAACTGGCTTCCCGACGGTAGTGCGCTGCTGATTCCTTTGCGCGAGGTGGGGCCTCTGCCGCACGGCCAACTCTGGACGATCTCCTATCCTTCTGGCGAAGCACGCCGCTTGTCTCACGACCTGACCAATTACAGTCTTGCCTGGGTAGACCTGTCCAAAGACGCAACTTCGCTTGTCGCGATCGAAACCTCGCGAACCGGGAATCTTTGGTCGCTCCCTGGAGGGGATTCCTCCAAGGCCAAACAGATTTCTTCCGGCGGCGTGCCGGTTGGCAATCTATCGGCCCTTGGAAAAAACCAGATCGTCTATCAAACCGATGGGGGTGCGATTTATAAAATGTCGGCGGATGGCGGCTCCCCTACGCAGGTGGGCTCCATTGAAAACAAGTTTTTTTTCGCCTCTGGCTGTGGCGACGGCAAACACATCGTCTATCAGAAAGTCGAAGGCGACCAGTCCAACATCTGGCGCATGGATGCCGATGGCACCAACCCCGTTCAACTTACCCACGAAAAGGCAGCGTCATTTCCAATCTGTTCCCCGGATGGTCAGTGGATCACTTACTTTGCGAACGCGGAGTTGGGAACCGGCCTGCTCTCCATCAACGGCGGCACTCCGCAGACTCTGAAATTCCCGGGAGTTGCTTTGGGTCCTGCTATTCTTTCCGGAGACTCCAAGCTCTTTCTGCAGCAAGCATCGGACCCCAACAATATGCAGGCCCGTTCTCGCATCGTGGTGGTTCCCGTCCCCGGGGGCCAACCCTTGTATTCTTTTGAAAGAGTGCCCGGCATGATCGGTTCCCACTGGGCGCCCGACTACCGAGCTATTGAGATGGGCATCACGCGGAATGGGGTTACAAATGACTGGCGCCAGCCTCTTCCCAATGGCCCCTTAAAGCAGTTGACCCACTTTACTTCCGAACTCGGCTTTTCGGCTACGTGGACCGGGGACGGCAAAACATTCGTGATTTCCCGCGGCACGCCCAGCGCGGATATTGTCCTGCTCAAGTCCGGCAAGAACTCGCAATAATCTCTATCGAGACTCCACGCTTAGGCTCTTGCGGTCACAATCGTGTGTGGGCTATTCGGAATGGGATAGGCGCTTGCTTCGCCGTAGCCCGCTTTGCGGTGCATTTCCGCCAGATCATGGAAAGTGTAGGCGTCGCCCGCTCCGGTGGAGGTCAACATCGCCAAAGCGAAGGCCGCGGGGATCGGCGGGGAGACGCGGTCTTCGTTCGGCATGAACTCCAGTGTGGCGGCCATTCCGCCCGGCTTGAGCGCCTTGTGGACCTTCTTCAACAAGCCTACGCAGGTGTCTGCATCAAAGTGATGCAGGAAATTCGTCAGCAACACCAAGTCATACGGGCCGCCAAAGTCCACGTCGAACGCGCTTCCCGGCAGCATGTTATAGCGCTCCTGCACACCCGCCTTGCGCGCATTGTCCAGTGCCACGCGCAGCACCGGCGCCCAGTCGAGCCCGGTCACATGCGCGTTGGGATTCTGCTTTGCGATTTCGATTCCGAATAGTCCGTGACCCGCGGCAATGTCCAGCACGTGCATCGGATCTTTCCGCCCTTGCAGCACCACTTTGCCCAACGGCCCGGCCATCGGAGCCATCATGGGCGCCATGCTCTCGGCAAACACCACCCACGCGGGATTTTCGGGCTCCACCGTGCCGTTCCCCGGCAGCACCGTCGTTCCTTTACGCACCACCTCGGCCAATTGTTCATAGGGGCCGCGTATCGCCGCGTTCGCCAAAAAGCGCGCGATGGGAGCAAGACAAGCGGGCGAAGCCGGATCGAGAAACGCCGCGCTCGAAGGCGTGTGCGCGTAGCGTCCATCTTTCTTCTGCAGGAGCCCCTGAATTACCAGAAAATCGCAAAGGATGCGAATGCCTCTTTCCGAAGCGGACGCGTGATGCGCGATCGAGGCTACGTCTCCCGGACCCTGACCCACCGCCCGGAAAATGTCCAGTTCAATAGCGGCTTGCAGCGCGTAGGTTTTCTGATAGGCCTGCAAATTTTCGAACACGACGGCGGGCGTAAGCGCAGTTGCGGCGGAGCTTTCGATGGGCATGGTGTATCTCCTTCGGCGGATTCATCAGGCAGGGTGGAATTTCGCGGCATTATAGCGCGGTTGGGGGCTTGACCCTAATTTGACTTTGGATTGGCGGGCTCAATGCGGCGCACCCGGTCGCCCATCCTTATTTCCGCGGAACCTTCAACCGTTGCCGTGGAAAAGTCGTCGCTGATCTCGGTGATCGTGACGACACCAATGCGCTCCGGCAGGGGTGCAAGTTCCGGTGGATTCGAGGTGTCTGAAGCAGGTGGATCGCGCAGGATGATCAATTGCTCTCCCACCTTCACGCCGCTCTTTTGGCCCACATTCAGCGTGATCTGCATTCCGCTGACTTCCGCCACGCGGCCGTCGATCGCCTGCCGCAGTTCCGGAATTTGCGCGGTGAACGCATCGAGTTGTTCGGCAACCTGGTCCACGGCCGCTCGCGTCGCTTCCGGCAGCAGGCTGTCTGCAAACTCGCTGCCCAGCATTTCCATCGGGTGATTTGCCTGCCCGCGCCCCGCGATCACCGTGATATCGCCGGTGCGCGTGGACTTGCCCTTGCCGACAAAGCTGCCCATCACCTGTCCGGTGGTCACGTTGAAAACCTCCGCGGTGATCTCGACGTACGCCTTCGATTTGCGGGCTTTCACGGATCCGCCAAATACGCTTCCATGAGCCTTCGCCTCTTTGTTTTCGTCTTCCGTGCCGTATTGCGTCACTCCGCCGATGATCATGGCGTCCAGGCCCACCATTCTGCCGATGCGTGCCGCCAGCGCGTAGGCATCCATGTCCTTCGTGTCCTCGTCTTTCTGTTCCTTTAATAATTTCTCCAGCGCCGAGCGGTCCACCACAATGTATTTCCCGCCCTTCACGAGTTTCTCGATCAGCAGAACGCTCACGCCTTTGCCCACGTCTCCGCCATCCGCGCCAAACAGTCCGGATGGAGCATCCGCGGCAACACTCGGATTGTCAAAATTCAGAACCGCCACACGCTTCTTTGCCGCATGGTCCTGCGCGTATACGCCTACGCACGCAATGGGAATCAGCGCTGCTGCGCAGCATCCGATTTGAATTTTCTTGAGAATCATTCCGTCGCCGCGCATTGCGGGGGCAGGGAATCAGGCCTTTGCCAGATACGTGGCAAATACATTCGCGCAAGCTTCCACAAATTCCTGCTCCGATTTCGGGAAGGAGTCCGCGAAATAGCTCTCCACATCCAGTTCGCCGGCGAGTTTCTTGTTCACAAAAATCGGCACCACGATCTCCGATTTCACCATCGAGGAGCCCGGCAGATAGCGCGGGTCCTTGGTTACATCCTGCACGATCACCACTTGCCCGCTGGTTGCCGCTGCGCCACACAAGCCGGTATTCAGCGGAATGCGAACATTCGGCGTGAAGCTGCCCGCATAGGGGCCCACGATCAAAAAACCGGCGTCCGCCGGATCTACCACGTAAAATCCCACCCAATTGTACCGCGTGAATTTCTCGTGCATTCGCTTGGCGATACGCTCCATCACGGCCTCGGCCGACTTGGCCGTCAATGCAAAGCTCTGCACTTCCTGCAGCACTTCTTTCTGAGCCGGCGTCATCGTCAACCCCAATGGTGCAACGGGAACTGCCGGAGAGTTTTCGCCCGGCTTGCTCTCAGTGTACACGACCTTGGACGGGACGCGATTTCGAGCTCACCGCAATTGCTGAAACAGTCTCCGTCCGACGAGCCATCCCGCAATCAAAGGCTGTTTCGAATGCGCATCCATTTCATTTCTGACACAGCGCGTCTCACAGTCCACAGCCGTCGCATATTTCAGCGTGCGTGGCAGATCGAGCCTGCCCGTAACTAGTTGAAGCAGAATGGGTTGTGGGGTGGTTGATCCGATTAAAAGCTCGCTTTGCATGGCCCCCGGATTGCTCCGCTGCCTGTTGTCGTTCTCGCGCGCTGCGGCTCATTCGCGGTTTTTGGCGCAGCCGCGGAATGCCGTACACTAGTTCTTTCAGGAAATTTCATGACTCGCTCCCGGAAAAATTCGAATCCCGCTGATTTTGTTGGCCGCCCCGTTTGGGCGGAGGTTTCTCTTTCCACGCTCGCGGATAATTTCCGCGCCATTCGCGATTATGTGAATCCCACTTCCGAAAAGCGCGAGACTCCGCGCAAGGTTCTGTCGATTGTGAAGGGCAATGCCTATGGCCACGGAGGGCCCGCGGCCGCTATGGCTCTCGAAAAAGCCGGTTCGGACTGGTTCGGTGTCGCCTCGGCCGGCGAAGGCATGGAGATTCGCAAAGTTGGTGTCCGCAAGCCGATTCTGGTTCTTGGCGGTTTCTGGCCTGGCGAAGAAAAACATCTCCTTCGGAACAATCTCACGCCCGCTCTTCACCGCTGCGAACAGCTGCTGGCCTACGAAGCCGCCGCGGCCAAGCTGCGCAGGAAAAATGTCCCCGTGCAGCTCAAGGTGGACACCGGCATGAACCGGCTGGGCATTCTACCCAAGGACGCCGACTGCTTTGCCCGCCAGCTTGCAAAATGCAAACACGTTCAGCTCGTTGGCACGTTCACGCATCTGGCTTCATCCGAAGTTCTCACGGACACGGCGATCGGCCACCAGACGCAGCAGCAGTTGGAGCGCTTCCATGCCACCACGGAACGCCTGCGCGCCCTTGGCGTGGACCCCGGTATCACGCACATCGCTAACAGTGCCGCAATTGCCGCCCGCCCGGAAACCTGGGCGGACATGGTGCGTCCCGGCGCATTGCTTTACGGCTACCACCCCGGATTCGATCCCATGGAGCGCCGCATCGAGTTTGAAAAAAAGCTGCCGCTGCGCCCGGTGATGAGTCTGCGCGCTCGCCTGATCAGTGTGCGCTGCATCGCGCCCGGGGAATCGGTCGGCTACAACGGCACTTGGGTCGCGCAGCGTCCTTCGCGCATTGCGGTTCTTTCCGCGGGTTATGCCGACGGCATCCACCGTTCACTCGGGAATCGTGGCGTCGTTTATATTCGCGGCCACGTCGCTCCCATTCTCGGCATCGTTTCCATGGATGTGGTGATGCTCGATGTGACCGACGTCCCGGACGCGGCCATCGGCTATATCGCCACGCTCTATGGCACCGAGGGCGATCGCGTCTATCCCGCTAACGTTGTCGCCCGCAGCATCGGCACGGTCACTTCCGATCTCATCAGCGGCGTCAGCTCGCGCGTCCCGCGCTTCTACCTTTCGCGATGACCGTGGCGCCCGCATCTCACGGGCAAGCACTCTAACCCAGAATGTGAATCTGCAATTGCCATCACGGAATACGGGCCGTCAACTTCCCGCGTTGTATAACACTTGACGTTACTCTAATTCAAGAGTATATCTTTCCACGCGTTACCTGCTCCGGCAGGAAGGGCTCTAGCTCTTCTCCTCCTTCTCTGCTTCTGCGTTCCATGTGGAGCCCGGCATGGCATGCCGTATCGTGAGGTCCTATGAGCGCAGTCAGGTCTCAGCAAGCCGGTGTATCTGTTTCCGATTCCAACCTTGCTGTGCGGCATGCATCGGGCCAGCCTTTGGATTTCTGGGTGATTCGCCTGACCCTGGTGGGAGCTTCCATTCTGGTGTGCCTTGCGCTGCGACCCTTTGATCTCCATGCGCTGCCTGCCGCGGGACTTGGTTTCTTCGTTGCCATGATTGTGCTGCTGGCGGAACTTCGATTGCGCCGCGCGGAGATCAGCGGACTGATGGGCGGCGCCGTTGGCGTGATCCTGGGCCTGCTTGCTTCCCTCCTGATTACCCTCGTGATTGCCCGCACCGCCGAGCCTGAGCCGGTCAAGTCCTTCTTCGAATGCACCTCGTTGCTCTCCTTGGGTTTTCTTGGCCTGGTGATTGGCACGCAGCGCGGAAACGAACTCCGGCACATCCCATTGCCCGCCTCCACTGGAATGGTGGCGCCGGCTACTGTATCGGGGCCGCAGATGAAGCTGCTGGACACCAGCGTCTTGATTGATGGGCGCATCGCCGACATTTGCGAAACCCATTTTCTGGATGGTTCGCTGGGACTTCCGCGCTTTGTTCTGCATGAGCTGCAACTGGTTGCCGATTCCAGCGATCCCCTGAAACGCCAGCGTGGCCGCCGCGGCTTGGAAGTCTTGCAGCGCTTGCAGAAGATGCCCGGCCTCGATCTGCGCATTCTCGACGAAGATGTTGCCGGCGTTGCCGCCGTGGATCAGAAATTGACCGAAGTCGCGCAGCGCACCGGCTCCAAGATCGTCACCAACGATTACAACCTCAATAAAGTCGCCCGTGTGCAGAACATCTCTGTCCTGAACATCAACGAGCTCGCCAATGCCTTGAAGCCGGCGGTTCTTCCCGGTGAATCCATGCGCGTCCTGATTCTGCGCGAAGGCAAGGAAGCCACGCAGGGCATTGCGTATCTCGACGACGGCACCATGGTGGTTGTGGACGGCGCACGGCGCCTGATCAATCGCACCGTGGACATCCTGGTTACCTCTGTCCACCAGACTCCGGCAGGTAAAATGATTTTCGGGCGGCTCGACGAGCGCTCTGACTCCGGCTCGGTCCGCGCCGCTGCTGCGGTTGCCGCTGGCGTCTCGTCGACGCGCCCTGAATCCGGCATCGGCGGCAACGGCCACGCGCCGCGCACGCTGCGCCCAGAATCTCCGTCGGCAACGTCGCCCTATCCCGAAGCCGAGTCCATGTAGCACAGCCATTCCTGGCTGTGCTCCTTTGGCTCCCAATCCTCCAACTTTCTTCCACCCCCCTCTTGCGGTACACTCTCCTTTCTGCAACCCGCGCCTGGGGCCGCAAGGTGTCGCTTCCGCCGGTCTGCTAACACGTTATGGGTGAAATCTTTGCTATTCTTCCCGCTGCGGGTCTCGGCACGCGTATGGGCGCTGAGACGCCGAAGCAGTTTCTCGAGCTCGATGGCGTCCCCATCGCGATGCTTAGCATCCGCCGCATTGCTGCGTGCCCTCTGGTGACGCAGATCATCGTTGCCACGCGCCAGGAAGGCATCGAAAAGCTCGAATCGCGGATTTGCCAGGAACATTTCCGGCAGCCCGTTCGCGTGATCAAAGGGGGCGATTCGCGCCAGGAATCCGTGGCCCAAGCGCTGAAACTCGTTCCCAACGATGCGGAACTCGTCTTGGTGCACGATGCCGTGCGTCCGTTTATCGCTCCCGAACAAATTGCGCGTGTCATTGAAGAAGCCCGCCGCTGCAAAGCTGCCATCGTCGGCATCCCGGCCATGGACACTGTAAAGGAAGTGAAGCGCGCCAGCCTGCCCGAAGATGTCGCCCTCATCACCAACACCGTTCCGCGAGAACGCATTGTTCTCGCGCAAACGCCGCAAGTGTTTGCCACCGCCTTGCTGAAGGAAGCCTTTGCCCGTGCTGAAGCCGACGGTGTGAATGCATCCGATGAAGCCGGCCTCGTCGAGCGCCTCGGTCACGATGTGCATGTCGTTCACGGCTCGGAGCGCAATATCAAAATCACCAAGCCCGCGGACATGGACCTCGCCCGCTTCTACCTCCAGCTCGAGCAGAAAAAAGCATGAGCGTGCGCTGCGGCATAGGCTACGACCTGCATCGCCTGGCCGAAGGCCGGAAGCTGATCATCGGCGGGATCGAAGTGCCGTTCGACAAAGGCCCGGTTGGCCATTCGGACGGCGACGTGGTCGCCCACGCCATGTGCGACGCGTTGTTCGGCGCGGCGGGCCTCGGCGATATCGGCACGCACTTCCCGGACACCGATCCCAAATGGAAAGGCGCCCACAGCCTGCAATTCCTCGAACACGCGCGCAAACTGCTCGACGAAAAGCATCTGGTGATCGAACACATTGATGTGGTGGTGATTCTCGAACGCCCGAAACTTGGCCCGCATTTCCCCAAGATGCGCGAAGTTCTCGCCAAATCCCTCGGTGTGCCCATTGAAAAAGTTCATCTCAAAGCCAAAACCAACGAAGGTGTGGACGCCGTTGGCCGCGGCGAAGCCATCGCCTCCCACGTCGTCGCCACCCTCTCCCGGTAACGCCTTCCAGTTGGAAAAGCGCTCTTCTCTTCTCCGCCTCATTACTTCGTTGCTTCTTTCCAAGCTAAACTAATCTTTGCCAATGCCTCCTCAAGATCACATCGCCGAGCACCCGACGCACATCAATCCGTACACCGCGGCCGATGTTCTGGCAATCCTGCGTGAAAACCACTGGCTCTCGGTCGACCCCACGCCCGAACAAACCGCCTGGGCCGAGCGCGCCTCGCAACTTCTCGGGCACTATGCCGAAGCCCGCGAAGGTCTCGCCAATCTCCTCCGCCTGGTCTTCGAATACGACGCCGGACAAATCCTGCAAACCACCGACGCGCACACGGCACTTTCCCGCTACGCCGCCCGCGACGTCATCCGCCACCTGGCTTTGCTCCTACTCGATCCCGCTTCCTTTACCTCCGAACGCTTCAAGGAAATCGTCACCGAACTGAAAGAAAAACTCGAGGTCCGCAGCCGCGACCTTTTCCATCCCATCCGCCTTTCCCTCGCCGGCCGCATCGGCGAAGGCGAACTCGACCGCATCATCCTGCTCCTCGACGAAGCCGCCGCCCTCCCCTTCGCCACGCCCGTGAAATCCGTCCGCACCCGCATCCTGGAATTCTGCTCCGCGCTCGACTGACCGTGCGTCTTGACGCAATATCTCCGCGTCCTCTGCTCTTCTCTGTGGCCTCTGTGGTGACTCTTGCCTTTCTCTTCTCCGAAAACTTTTAACTTTGAACAGTGAACTGTAAACTGGTTTCCCATGGATCGTTTCACAGGTATTCACGCTGTCCGCGAAGCCCTCGAAGCCGGCTCCGCTTTCGACCGCATCGTCATCGCCAAGGGCCGCCAGGACACGCGTATCGAAGAGATCGTGCAACTCGCCCGCGCGCGCAACATCCCGGTCCGCTTTGAAGACCGCGGCAATCTCGATCGCCTTGCCAACTCCCGCGATCATCAGGGCGTGATCGCCGTCGCCGCCGCTCGCCCTCCCGCCACGCTGGAAGACATCCTCGACCACGCGAACAAATCCAAAGGCCAGATGGGACTCATCGTGCTCCTCGACGGAGTCGAAGATCCGCACAATCTTGGCGCCATCATTCGCACCGCCCTGGCCGCCGGCGCACACGGCATTGTCATTCCCGAGCGCCGCGCTGCAGGACTCACCGATACTGTAGCCCGTTCATCCGCTGGAGCGCTCGCGCACTTGCCCGTCGCCAAAGTCACGAATCTCGCGCAGGCGATGGAAGAACTGAAAGAGGCGGGCTACTGGCTGGTGGGCCTGGATGAACACGCGGAAAAAAGCTATACCGAGGTGGACTATACCTCGCCCACGGGTATCGTCATGGGCGGCGAAGGCGGCGGCCTCCACGAACTCACCCGCAAGCGCTGCGATTTTGTGGTTTCTCTGCCGACCACTGGCCCGGTGAAATCTCTCAACGTCAGCGTCGCCACTGGCGTCGTCCTCTTCGAAGCCCTCCGCCAGCGCCACCGGCCCAAGCCGTAGTGCGTCGTTCCCACGGTCCGGCGTGGGCATGCCCCTGCGCTGCGTGGTGTACAATCACCGCTAACAGCTTCACCTACAAGAACGAATTCCACGGAGGATGCTTCTGGTTGGCCTGACGCTTGCCCATTACCGAATCAACGCTGCCATTGGCGCCGGCGGAATGGGCGAAGTGTACCGGGCGACCGATACCAAGCTCGGCCGCGAAGTGGCGCTCAAAGTCCTGCCGCAAAGTGTCGCCGACGACCCGGAACGCCTGGCGCGATTTCAGCGGGAAGCGCGAGCGGTAGCCGCCCTCAATCATCCCAATGTGGTCACTCTTTATTCGGTGGAAGAATCCGCCGGCATCCATTTCCTGACGATGGAGCTGATCGAGGGCGAATCGCTCGACCGCCTGATTTCCGCCACTGGACTTTCCGCCGAGCAAAATATGGAGATCGGCAGCTGCATCGCGGAAGCGCTCGCCGCCGCTCACGAAAAGGGCATCATCCACCGCGACCTCAAGCCTGCCAACGTCATGGTGACCAAGGAAGGCCGCGTCAAAGTGCTCGATTTTGGACTGGCAAAAGATCTGGGTACACAATCCACCAGCGAAGCCACCTTGACCTCAGCCGGTCAAACCCAGGCCGGCATGGTCATGGGCACTCTTGCGTATATGTCGCCCGAGCAGGTTTCCGGGCGCACGCTCGATCACCGCACCGACATTTTCTCGCTGGGCGTGCTGCTCCACGAAATGGCAACCGGACGCCGCCCGTTCGAGGGAACCTCGTCAGCGGAATTGATCTCCGCTATTCTTCGCGACACTCCGGCTTCCGTGACCGATTTCCGGGCTGATCTGCCAAGCGATCTGGCGCGCGTCATCCGCCGCTGCCTGGAAAAGGATCCGCGCCACCGCCTGCAAACGGCGCGCGATGTTGCCAACGAGTTCCGCGACATGACGCGCAGCATTTCGCGCATCGTGCCGACACCCGCCGTTCCAAGAACCGCCGCCATAGTTCCTGAGTCCGGCGCCTCCCGCGCTGATGAAGGCTTCTGGATCGCCGTCCTTCCCTTCAAATACACGGGAAGCAACGCGGATTTGGCCGGACTCGCCGAGGGCTTTGCCGACGAGATCATCACCGCGATGTCCCGCTTCTCCTATTTGCGTGTGATTGCCCAGAGTTCCACGGCGCGCTGCGCCCAGCAGGCCGTGGACGTGCGCAAGGTGGCCAAGGAATTAGGCGCGCGCTATGTGATGGAAGGCAGTGTACGCCAGGCTGGGCCAAAAGTACGCATTGCCGCGCAACTCGTGGATGCGGAAACCGGCGCCGGTTTGTGGGCTGAAAATTACGACCGGGCATTCTCCACCGATACGACCCTCGACCTGCTTGACGAAGTGGTGCCTCGCATTGTTTCCACGGTCGGTGACACACAGGGAATCCTGGCGCACAGCATGACCGATGCGTTGCGCCACCGCGATCCGAAAACACTGACGCCGTATGAAGCCGTGCTGCGGAGCTTTGGCTATCACCAACTCGTCAATGAGGTCGAGCACAAGGCAGGAATCACGGCTCTGGAACAGGCCGTGAAGAAGCCGCCGGTCCGCGCGGATTGCTGGGCCATGCTTTCATGGCTCTACCGCGGCGAATTCACACATGGTTTCAATGCTCGCCCCAATCCGCTCGATCGCGGAATGGCGGCGGCCCGCAAGGCCATCGAGCTGGATCCTTCCAACTCCATCGGCCATGCGGCGCTGGCCTCGATTTTCTTCTGCCTGCGCGACTTCCCCGCCTTCCGGACCGCGGCACATCGCGCCCTGACGTTGAACCGCATGGAAGGATACGCCACGGCATATCTCGGCCTGCAAATGGCCTTTGCGGGCTACTGGGATGAAGGCTGCGGCATCGTCGAGCAAGCCACGCAACTCAACCCCAACCATCCCGGCTGGTATTGGTTTCCGCTTGCCGTCAATGCTTACCGCAAGGGAGAAAGTCACCAGGCGCTCGACTTCGCCGTTCGCATCCATATGCCGGGCTTGTGGACCACGCTGCTCACGCTCACCGTGATTTATAGTCAGTTGGATGAGATGGAAAAGGCCAGCGCGACGCTGGCGGAACTTTTAAAGCTAAAGCCTAGCCTGGCAAATTCAGCCCACGAGGAGTTGGCCAGGTGGTGGCAGCCCGATTTGGTGGAGCAAATCCTCAGTGATTTGCGCAAAGCGGGTCTCGATGTTGGCGCGGAAACGAAGCCGGCCCCGCCGTCCAAGGCATCTGCTAGTTTCCCTCCCGCTAAAACCGACTCTGGCGCCGCCCGGGCGTTGGAAGGCTTCTGGGTGGCTGTGCTTCCATTTCGCTATAAAGGTGGCGACCACTCGTTGCACTCTCTCGCCGACGGCCTGACCGACGAGCTCATTACGGGTCTCTCGCGATTCTCCTACCTGCGCGTCATCGCCAGGGGCTCAACCGCCAAATATTCCAGCGAGTCTGGAGATGTCCGCGACATCGGTCGGGAACTCGGCGCCCGATATGTCGTGGAAGGGAGTCTGCGTAAGGCAGGAAGTAAGCTGCGCGTCGCCGTGCAGTTGGTCGACACGGTCTCCGGCTCTCATCTTTGGGCGGAAAATTACGAACGGGAGTTCCATCCAGAATCTATCTTTGCGATACAAGACGACCTCGTCCCCCGCATCGTTTCAACGATCGCCGATCTATATGGCGTTCTGCCGCGGAGCATGAGCGAATTTCTGCGCAACAAGAGCGAGACTGCATTGACCCCTCACGAGGCCGTGCTGCGCGCCTTCAGTTATTTCACGCGGCTCACTCTCGAAGAGCACGCGACCATTAGGCGGATTTTGGAACGTGCCGTGCAAGAATCCCCGGCGCAGGCCGACTGCTATGCGATGTTGGCGTTGATGTATATCGTCGAATACTCCGACGGATTCAATGTCTTGCCCCATCCACTCGAGCGGGCCTTGGCCGCTGCACAACGGGCCGTCGATCTGGGGCCAACCCAGGCCCTCGGCCACTACGCGCTCGCCTTCGTTTACTTCTTCCGCAAGGAAAAAGCTCCCTTCCGGGCGGCCGTGGAACGCACACTCGCACTCAACCCCATGGACGGGACCCTCATCGGATTACTTGGTTTGCTCATGCACCATGCGGGTGAGGAGGAGCGGGGTTTGCAGATGGTGGAAACCGCTATGCAACTGAATCCCAATTATCCCGGCTTGCTCCGCTTCACCGCCTTCACACATGCCTATTGCCATGGCAAATATGCGGAGGCGCTTGAGGCGGCGGTTCGCATCAATATGCCCGGCTTCTTCTACGCGCATTCCGCGCTGGCCGCCGCCCTGGGCCAGCTCGGCCAACAGGAGGCAGCACGGAAAGCAGTTGGGGACCTGCTCGCTCTTCGTCCCGATTTTGCCGCTACGGCACGACAGGAGTATGCCAAATGGTATGAGCCCGAGCAGGTCGAGCATTTTATCGATGGACTGCGCAAAGCGGGTCTTGTGGCGAAGGATAGTTAATCCGCAAAATCCTTATAAAGCAGGCATCCTGCCCCATGAAAACCCAAAAAATCGTCAAAAAAGCGCGCAAAGTGGCCGAAGCCTTTCAGGTAACTCACGGCCACAAATTCCGGCTGAAGGACTACGATCCCTCCGAGACTTTGGATTTTGATTCCGAAGACAAAGAGCGCATCAAAGAGGCGCTGGAACTTGGCACCACCGCTCTTGCCGAACTCCAGGACATGCTCTATGCGCAAGACAAGTGGGCCGTGCTGGTCATTTTTCAGGGCATGGATGCAGCGGGGAAAGACGGAGCGATCAAGCACGTCATGTCCGGGGTCAATCCTCAGGCCTGCCAGGTGTACTCGTTCAAGGCTCCTTCCAGCGAGGAGCTCGATCACGACTACCTGTGGCGATGCTTCAAGTGCCTGCCGAACCGCGGACACATCGGTATTTTCAACCGGAGTTATTACGAGGAGACCCTGGTGGTCCGCGTGCATCCCGAATTTCTTGCCCAACAGAGAATTCCTCCCTCGCTGGTCACCAAGCACATCTGGGAAGAACGCTTCGAAGACATCAGGAATTTCGAAACCTATCTCTACCACAACGGCATCGTGTTGGTGAAGATCTTCCTGCACCTTTCCAAGGGCGAACAAAAGCGCCGCTTTCTGGAACGCGCCGAAATGCCGGACAAGAATTGGAAATTCTCTACTTCAGACATGGCGGAACGTGCTTTCTGGAAACAATATCAGGAAGCCTACGAGGACCTGATTCGCAACACCGCCACCAGGGAAAATCCCTGGTACATTGTGCCCGCCGACAATAAATGGTTTACGCGCCTGATTGTGTCCGCCGCCATCATCCAGAAACTCGATTCTCTCGATCTGGCCTATCCCGTCGTGGGCGAGAAAAAACTCCAGGAAATCGCGGCGGCTAAAGCCGCCCTGCTGAAATCGAAGTAAACTTGCGCTTTGCTGCGAGTTAGCCGTCGATGCCGGCGCTGTGGCCTAGCCCCTGCTGCGATCTGTGAAACGGAAAAAGAGCGATTGCTTTGCCACCGGCGCGGCCAGTTCATTGAGCGCCGTCATCTGCGGCTGGGAAAGCGGCGTAAACTCCCGCGCCAGCTGAACATTCTCCTCGAGTTGAGCGATGCTGTCGCAGCCGATGATCACCGTGCTGACCGGTTGCGAGAGCGTGAAATACATGGCGTCGCGCATGTTCATCACGCCGGAGCGCGTCGCAATGGCCGAACCTTCCCACGAATGCTGCTGCTGCTCCAGCGGCGGGGGCGTCCACGAAGAGAGCAGCCTGCCGCGCGCGGGAACCTTCATGCCGATGATGCCCATCTGCTTTTCAACGGCCAAGGGCAGCAGTTGTTCGGTAAAGCTGTGAATGTGCACGTCCGCGGCGTTGAGTGCCAGCAAAATGGTATCGAACGGGTGGCGTTTCACCGTATCAATCAGCGCTTCCGGCCGGTAGTGGCCGGTGACTCCCAGATAGCGCACCACTTTCTGTTCCTGCATTTCCAGGAGGGCCTGCATCGCCCCGCCCGGAGCAAAAACGGCCTTCACATCTTCCGGCAAGCCAATATCGTGCAACTGCCACAGGTCAATATGATCCGTGTTGAGCAAGGCGAGAGACTTCTCGATCATGCGAAGCGAACCGTCGCGCGTGCGTTCCTTCGTTTTGGTCGCGAGGAAAGCTTCCTGGCGGCGCATCTTCATCACCCGGCCAACGTACTGCTCGCTCCAGCGGTCCGGCCCGCCATAAATGGAGGAGGTGTCGATGTAATTCACGCCGAGGTCCAGAGCGCGTTCGATGATGGGAACGGCGATGTCGAAATTGTCGTGCTTTTCGAGGGCGGCCTGTCCGCCCAGGCTGAAGATGCCAACCTTGTAGCCCGTTTTGCCCAGGTTACGTGTGGGCATGGCTGCGGGCGTTTTCGGATTCGCTGGAAGAGGTGGAAGAGTGGGATTCGAAGAAGCAGTCAACACCGTGCTGTTGGCCAAGAGGCCCACGGCGACAGCGCCGCCCGTCTTGAGAAAATCACGGCGCCCGGAAGAAGCGGATGGCGGTTTCATGGGTGGACCTCGCAAGCGGCTGAACTGTGGCCTATCTTAGCACGGCGACTGTTCGCCCTCTCGCAAAGTGGCTCACTGAGTTGAGAAGCTCCTCTTACCAGTCCCACTGCATCAGAGAAAACACATCCAGGTCCCGCAGCGCATCTTGCTGCGGCTGTCGAGGAAAATCGTGTACTACTGCACGTCGATTACGACGATAGTGATGTCGTCTTGCTGAGGCTTGGAAGCAGGTTGCCATGCTCGAATTTCGGTGAACAGTTTGTCAATCAATTCGGCCGGGGATCGCAATCCGGCACCTAGAAACGCTTGTTCGAGTTTTGCGTCACCGAAAGCGATGCCGCTCGCGTTTTCGGGCTCCATTACGCCATCGGTGCAAAGAAGAAAGCGGTCGCCGGAGCAGATCGGGACGCTGCAAACGGGGTAGTCGGCTTCAGGGACCACTCCGCAGACCAGGCCGTTACTCTCTATGCGTAGCAACCTTCCTCCACGCGAAAGGAGCAGGGGAGGATGTCCAGCGGCAGAGTAGAGTGCATGCTGGCTCTGCATGTCGAGGAACAAATAAGCTGCAGTTACAAATTGGCCGCGGGACTGGCCGCAAATCGCACAAATCGAACGGTTCAGCCTTCGCATCACTTCGCCCGGATCATGGGCACACGGGACAACCGATTGCATACCGGCCTTCAGCATCGCTGCGATCAGCGCAGCCGGAACACCGTGTCCGGACACGTCCGCCACCAGGACTCCAACTCGATAGCGGTCAACCGGAATGAAGTCATAGAAGTCTCCGGCCACTTCCGTCATGGGACGATAAGCGGCCGCGATGCCAAGATTCTCTATTTCCGGATTCGCACCGGGGAGAATGGAGAGCTGTATTTCCCGTGCGATTGCGAGTTCCTTTTCGATAGACAGCAATCGGCGCTCGCTCACAAAGACCATCTGCAAAGCGACGTAGGAAATGGAAAGCAAGAAAACGGCGAATCCCAGGGAATCCCAAATTGGAGCTGAGTGATAGCCTAGCGAGCCCCTCACGTTCGAAGCCAAAGCCTGCAGGGCGAAAATGAGTGTCCCGGCAAACAGGACTCTGCTATTGGGTGTAGCAAGGCAGCTGCGGGATAGTTTTGGTACCGAAACGACGATCAAAAGCACGGAAGTAGAGCACACCGCCAGAAGATTGTTGTAGGGGAGGAACTTGTTGGTTTGGCCTGTGAAAAGGAAAACGGCAATTCCTGCAAACGCGATGGCCAGCCCCATATAGATCACGACCCAGAGAAACAGGCGTATTTTCCCCACGGTCAGTTCAAGCCAGGCTCGCGTGGCGACCACAAGAATAAAATACAAGGTTAGGACTTCTAGATACGAAGCGGCGATTTTATACGAGTGAGGCAGGCGAGTGACGTCAACGAGGGGACCGGCTAAGTGGAGCGCTCCGTACATGGCGCTCCACAGACCCAGCCAGGCCAGGATGGCCGCACCGCTCCGCCGCCTCATCACGGCGACGCCAAAGGCAGTGAATCCAAGAAACAGAAACACCGTGCCACTAATGATTTCCAGCAAATTACCGCGTAGATCTGTTAGATCTTCGGCTGACAGGAGAGAACCTCCGGATCATGCTAAAGATAGCAGAGTCAGCTAGCCTTCGATATTACGGCGTTGGCAAGCGTGAAGGATTGCGGGAGGAAGCTGGACAGGTCCAGATAGGCGGGATCGCCCGACAAGTGGACCCAGCTCGCCAGAAAGCCTGCGAAGAACGACGAAGTTTCGCAGATTGTCTATTTGTCGTACTGCATCAGGGAGAACACATCGAGGTTCGGCAGCTTCTTGCGGCCGTTGAGAAAATTCAGCTCCACGGCAAACGCCGCGCCGTCCACGACGCCTCCCAGCGAACGGATCAGCTCGATCGCCGCCGCCGCCGTGCCGCCGGTGGCCAGCAGGTCGTCGCACAGCAGCACTTTTTGCCCTTTTTGCACGGCGTCTTCGTGCATTTCCAGCGTGTCGGTACCGTATTCCAGCGCGTAGGAAATGCTCGCTGTCTTCGAAGGGAGTTTCTTCGGCTTGCGCACCGGCACAAATCCAGCCTTCAGGCGGTACGCCAGGGCTGGCGCAAAAATAAAGCCGCGTGCCTCGATCCCCGCCACCAGATCAATGTGATGCCCTTCGTAGTGCTGGCACAGTCGGTCGATCATCACGTTGAAACCCTTCTTGTCCTTCAGCAGCGTCGTGATGTCGTAGAACAAAATTCCCGGCTTCGGATAGTCGGGAATCTCCCGGATCAACTTCTTCAAATCTTCCATTCGCTTGGCTCCTGATTATTCCGTGAATTCAATTGTGAAATTTCCAGCGTACCGGGGTTCTACCGCGCTTGGCTGTTCCGAAACTCCGGAAACCCGCGCCATCATTGGTCCCTTCTCCAGCGCTTTGCGCAGTTGCAACAGCTTTTCCGGCGTGCCGATTGCCAGCACTTCCACACTGCCATCGCGCCGGTTTCTCACATAGCCGTCAATCTGGATTTTTCCCGCCAGGTGCTCGACAAAGTTGCGGTAGCCCACGCCCTGTACTCGTCCCGTTACCACATACCGCCGTGCCACGATCCCCTCGTTCACAATATTTTGAGTTTACCAGAGCCTCCCGCCTCTCCTCCAAATCTCCGCGCCCGGTTGCCGCCATTGCGTTACACTGGTCCAGGTTCCCAGGCGGCGTATTGCTCCGCTTCCGGCATCTTACTTTTCATGCAGCGCATGGCACCCAATTTCGTTTTGGCTAAATACCGCCGCTGCTTTTCTCCATTTGCGCTGATTGCCGTGCTGATCGCAGCGCCGCGGCTCCACGCTCAGGATGAATCCCCGGGGCCACAGGCTCCGCCACCGGAACACAAGATAGAACGCGTCGTGGGAGTCATGCAGCCCGAAGCCCCTCCCTCGCTCCCCCCCGCGCAGATCATCGCCGCGTTCAGCAAGAAAGAAGATCTCTATTACACCCAGCGCTCGCAATTTTCTTACAAACGTTCGATCCGCATCCAGGAGTTTGGCCCGGACGGGCATCCCGGCGGCGAATATGACGCAACCTATCAGGCCGTGCGCTCGGCCGACGGCCAGCTCTACGAAAAGGCGCTCGCGGCGCCGCAATCGTCGCTGCAATACCTGCAATTTGAGCCGGAGGACGCGCACTACTTCACGAGCATCCCGGTCTTCCCGGTCACTAGCGACCAGTTAAACAAATACAACATCCAATTTCTTGGCACCGAAAAAGTGGACGAAATCGATTGCTATATCTTTCAGGTGCATCCCAAAACGCTCGACCGCAAGCACCCGCTCTTCGACGGAGTCATCTGGGTGGATCAGAAATATCTGGAAGTGGTGAAAACCTACGGCAAATGGATTACCGATTTGGGGCCCATGCACCCGGCCAGTCTGCCGTTCAGCATGTTTGAAACCTACCGCGAAAACGTGGACGGAAAATACTGGTTCCCCGACTACTCGCGTTCGGACGAAACCTTCAAGTTGAAAGACCGCGACATTCAGATTCGCGTGACCATCAAGTGGAGCGACTTCAAGCCTTTCCCGCCAGTCGTTACTTCATCTGCTCCGAGCCAGCCTCCGCCCCCCGCCCCGGCGAAACCCTGAAGCCCGCACTTCTCTTCCTTCTTCCATGTAGCGCCGGCCTTCACGCCAGCTTTTCTACGTGTTGATCAGCGCGTTTCATCGCCAAATTTCTCCCGCAACACCCGCGGCAATTCTTCCAATCCTTGCAACAGAATTTCCGGCTTCACCGCGCGCAATCTCTTCTCCGTCGGAAACGGTCCCAACACGGCTATGGCCAGCACGCCCGCTGCCCGCGCCATCTCCACATCCTCTGGCGTATCCCCCACGTAGACGCAATTTCGCGCCTCCGCTTTCAACTCCCTCAGTGCTTTCAAAAGCGGCGCGGGATGCGGCTTCTTCTCCGCCGTGTCGCCGCCCAGGACCCGTGTCCGGAAGACACGCGTCAATCGAAACTCGCGCAATTGGCGGCTCACCCGGGCGCGGTCGCCGCTGCTCACCAGCCCCAGTTTGTGCTTCCGGCTCAATTGACTCAAAACGCGCCGCGTTGCCGCCATCAGGCCGGATGGATGCTTTGCGTAATGCATGCGCCACGCGCGGTCCGCTTCCGCCCATCGCTCTTCCGGAATCTTTGCTGCTCGATAGACGGTGTACCAGTCCGGCGAATAGTGCTGCTCGAGTTCTGCCAGCCCCCAGTTCACACCCAAGTCGCGAAACATGGCCAGGTACGCCTGCGAATCCGCATGATAGGAATCCAGCAGCGTCCCATCCCAATCAAACAACACGCCGTGCAGAGGTGCGCTCGATTTCATCGCCACTAGCCTAGCAGAAGCCTTCCAAAAAGCGTCGAGCCGCGATCCCTCGCGGCTCTGAGTTCCTGCTTCCTGCTATCTGTTCGCTGTTATCGGATTTCTTCTTTCGTTCAAGAAGGCTGGGAAATCCACGCACCAAACTTCAATCCGCCGAATACCGCCCCGGAATATGATCGTCCCGGTCAAACGCAAAATCATCAAAGCTTGCCGCGATTCCGAACCATCCCGGCATGTTCGCCGGCTCCACGCGCCGTATGCGCGCCTTGGAGGAAACCACGACGTTCCCATATCCCAGCGGGCGGCTCACCAGCACGATATCCAGCTCAATCTCGGTGTCCACCGTCAGCGACTTCGGGCAAAGGAAAAACACCCCAGAAGAACTGATATCCCGCGTTACCAGGGTCACCGGAAACTCTTCCATTACCCCGGATACGCTGCGCAGCTTTAATGGCAGTCTTAAGGAAGCCCGGGGGCATTCCCGCTGTTCCAGATGCACGCCCACGGCATGGGTGGGCACGCGCACAAACCGGCGGGGCTGCGGAGCCCGCAGCAGGGGCATGACACGCAGTGCCGGAGCCTGTGGGACTCCTTGCGGTTCCGGTCTAACGGGAATAGGAGCAGATGCAGCCTGGGCTGTGGATTCTTGCTTTTGTGGCAGATTTTCCCAAGCGAATGCGTGATTTGCGGCGCTCATCTCACCCCTCAGAGAGATGAATCGACAACCTACCCCACCTCTACGGCCTTCGTTCTATTACTGGATCGAATTAGCCCTGACACACCCAACAAAGATGTTGGGGAGCCAAAATGCCACTTCCTGCAAAAAGTGTCAACCTGTGGAAAACGTTCGAAGTGCTCTAAATTGAAACAGTTGGGACTAGTACCACCCCTCCTTTTCCTGCTTCCTTCGATATTTCTTCCCCCAGTTCCACGGGCCTCCCAATATGGCCGCTCCCCAGCTATCTTTGCACCTCTTTGCCATGAGCACTGCGCCCTCTTCTTCTCGTTCTGCTGCTGATTCTCATGCCCCCGCGCGTTCCGGCCTTCTGTGGATCTCCTTTGCCGCTGTTTACATCCTATGGGGTTCCACGTACTTCTTCATTCGCGTGGGGGTCGAGACCATTCCGCCGTTTATGCTGGCCGGCCTGCGCCACCTAATTTTTGGTTTTACTCTCTTTCCGGTATTCCGCGGGATCGCCCGGGAAAAACCGACTTTGGCCCAATGGCGCACCACCTTCGTAACTGGGCTGCTTCTTCTGCTCGGTGGGAATGGGATTGTATCGTGGGCGGAGACGCGCATTCCGTCCGGAATCGCCGCCCTCCTGGTGGCTACGGTCTCGCTCTGGATGGTTCTCATTGACTGGCTGCGTCCCGGGGGCGTTCGCCCGGCCGTACGGGTTTGGCTTGGCATCCTGCTTGGCTTTGCAGGCATTTTCCTGCTCGTTGGCCCCTCCCAGCTTGGGAATTCCGAGCGGGTCGATCCGTTGGCCTCGTTCAGTCTGATCCTGGCTTCGTTGTCTTGGGCCGCTGGCTCCATTTATGCCCGCCATCACCCCACGCCTCGCTCGCCCCTGTTGGGCGCTTCGATGCAATCCATGTCCGGGGCGGCAGGCTTGTGGCTGGTGGCGCTGGCGACCGGAGAAATTCGCAGCTTTCACTTCTCCCAGGTCTCTATGCGTTCGGCACTGGCTGTCCTCTACCTTGTGATTTTCGGCTCTGCACTGGGTTTTTCCGCTTACGTGTATATTCTTCGCCACAGCACGGCCTCGCGCGTGGCCACCTACGCCTTCGTGAATCCAGTGGTTGCCCTTCTTCTCGGATGGTCGTTGGGTGGCGAACAACTAAGCCTGCGCACACTCCTGGCCAGCGCTACGATCTTGGCCGCCGTCCTTCTTGTGATCAGTGCTCCCCACAAGCCCCCGGCTCCTCCCGAGGAAGAGGCAATCCCAATTCCCGGAGAAGCGTAACCCCAAAGCAAAAAAAGACTTGGCCCGCTGTGCAACGCAGCGAGCCAAGTCTGGAAGTTGTGAATCTGCGGTCGTTAGCTTCCCATCGGGATGAACTTCTTCGCAGCGAATAGCAGTCCAAGGGCCGAGAGTGTAAGCGCGAGGGTTCCCGGCTCTGGAGCAGAAGTGTTAGGCGGGGTCACGGTTGCGCTAGAAAGAAGGAACGACGCGTTACCCGTAACCGGTCCCTGAATCACCCCGGCGGTGCCCGAAAGGTCCCCGTAAAAGGCGGCATCAATCAGATTGCACGAAGCGGGAACGTTGGTGCACGCGGAGGATGCCAAAAAGACATTGAAACCCGCGCCGTTTGCAAAGCTGCCCCCGCTTAGGATCGGAATCGAATACCTGGTTCCGTCCGAAGCGGTAAGGTCCAACGTCATCGTCGCGCCGTCGGTCACATCGATAAATTCAAACTGGTTGGGTGCCGACGTGGACACCGAGCCGCCCACGAGAGGACTGGGGGCACTGACGCCGTAAGGCGCAGGCGAAGTGCCATTGTAGGTGGTCACCAGGTCGTACGTGCCGGAGGTGAACCCGGCCGTCGAGCCCGTGAAATTTCCGGACAAATTGCAGACCGTATTGCCACCGGTTGCGGAACAATTGCCCTGTTGCACGTACCAATAGCCAATACCCCCGCTATCCTCGATTCCATACCAGACATAATTCTGGCTGCTTTGCCCCAGGTTGATGCTCACCGATGTGTCTGCCATCGCTCCCGAGCCGCTAACCAAAACCCAAACAAGCGCTGCAATTACCGTCAAGTATCTTCCCATCTCAAGACCGTTCCCTTTCTTGAGCCAGAAGACGAGTTCCCCTTCTTCTGACTTCAGTGATTTATGAGTAAAGGTGCACTTCCTTTTCCATCTAGGAGCTGATTGCAAGAATTTGCATATCGTGCCCTTACATACCCGATTATGTCCGTAACTGTCCGCTTCAGGTCTCGTTCCACTTCCATCAAATCCAGGCATAAAGGCTGTCTTCCGCTGGCGAGATGGGAATTCGATTGCGCAGAATCGGCAGCAATTCTCCGGATATTGTCCAAAAGTTCTGCGGCCAAGACGGTTTCTTGTGTGGCAAAAATGGGACGACTGCGGGCGTTCGCTCTTGTACGAAGCCTCCGAAACTCGAAGCCCGCCGGATTTGACGCTGCAAAACGGATAGATTGCTATCATCAAGTTCTGTAGATTGGGCGCATGATCACCATGGCAAGCACTACCCCACCCAGCAGTATCACCCCGCAAGCCGCCGCCGAGTTCTGGCGCGCCACTCTCGACCGCGACCTGCGCGCTGAAGGCAAGTTTTTCTTCGGCGTCCGCTCCACCAACATTTATTGCCGCCCCACCTGCCCGGCTCGCCGCCCGCGCCGCGAAAACGCGGTCTTCTTTCGCAGCACTCAGGAAGCTGAACGCAACGGCTTTCGCCCGTGCCTGCGCTGCCGTCCGCAAGAACAACAGCAGTCCCTTGCCTTGGTCAAGCGCGCGGCGAAGCTGCTTGCGAGCGCCCATGAGGAAGAAGCGGCGCGTCTCGACTCCATCGCCGCCAGGCTCGGCACTTCCCCGGCGAAACTTCGCCGCGCCTTTCAGCGTATGACCGGCTTGGCGCCGCGCGAATTCGCCCATGCTGCCCGCCTCGAAAAATTCAAAAAGTTGCTGCGTAATGGAGCGGAGATCACCGAAGCGCTTTATGCCTGCGGTTATGGCTCGCCCAGCCGCATCTACGAAAAGACAAACTCGCATTTGGGAATGACGCCGGCATCGTATCGAAAGGGAGGATCGGGCATGAAAATCGCGTACATCGTCGCGCCCAGTTCGTTGGGAAAGGTGTTAGTCGCGAGCACGGACCGCGGCATCTCCGCCGTGTATCTTGGCGACGAAGAGCGGGCGCTTGTCTCCGCGCTGCAGAAAGAGTATCCGCGCGCGGAAATCGCGCACTCCGCCGATGCAAATCCCGCTTGGCTCAAGGAGATTCTCAGCCGGGTCGAAGGCCATCCGCCCAGCGTGGATCTCCCGCTTGACGTGCAAGCCACCGCGTTTCAACGCCGCGTCTGGCAGGAGTTGCAGAAAATTCCACGCGGCGCCACGCGCACCTATACCCAGGTTGCTCGCGCGCTAGGCAAGCCCAACGCGGTCCGCGCCGTTGCCCGCGCCTGCGCCACCAATCCCACGTCCGTCGTGGTTCCGTGCCATCGCGTGATCCGCACGGACGGCGCCCTGGCCGGCTACCGCTGGGGCCTCCAGCGCAAGGAAAAACTCCTGCAGCGCGAGTCCGCGTAGCGGCCACTTTCAGGTGTCCCTGGGTGACTCCCGCAAAAAAAAACGGCCCGCCTTGGAAGGCGGGCGCTGCGGCTACTCGCTCTAGGAACTTTTCGTTACTCGTGCGGCTTCTCGATTTTCGTGCCTTTCGGCCAATCCGCCTTGAACTTTCCATCGCCTATCTTAAGATTCTTCATCACATTCTTGTAGCGCGACAAAAAGTAATCCCCCGACCCCGCCTCAAAAAACTTCTGCTGCACCGGCAGCCATGACGCCTGGTCCACCCACATGCGAATCTTGGTGATCTGCTTCCTCACCTCATCCGAATGCGGCACCAGGTCAATCACGGCCATCTTTTGGCCGTCGAGATCTTCTTCCCCCACCAGCGTGATTTCATAATTCTTCTTCAGGCTCTCCGCCCGCGTCCCAAATCCCAGCGCCAGATATTCATCCGCGAGCGCGCGGTTTTTTCCGATGTTGTACTCTTCCACGCGGTTGATTTTCGGCGTGTAAATATACAGATTATCTCCGTTGCGCAGAATCGTCCGGGGGTCCGGACGGACAAAATCGATGCGCATTTTGGAGTCCTTACGCACGTAAATCTCGCCCGATTCCGTCGAGGTATCTTTCACCAGCGCCGTGTAGGTCACGTGGTCCAGCGCTGCCGTCAGGCTCTTAAAATCGTCCGCCGCCTTGTCCATCATGGTCAGGACATATTCCTGCGACATCTTGGCCGGGGTTTGGCTATTCTTCGCGGCGAGTGTTTTTCCGGAAAGTCCGAGCAGCAGAAACAGTACGAAGCGGGCGGTTCGTTTCAAAGCATCCTCAGTTTACTTCGGGCTGGCTATCCCTTGAAATCGTAGCACAAGCCGGCCCAGGCCTGCTTCCGCGCCAGCAGGCTGTGTCATTGGATTTTGTGTTTGATCTGCACGCGATAGGCGATCACGTTGCCTTGCTCGTCCCGCAAGGCTTCAATATTCCCGATGGAGAACCGGCCGTCCTGCAACCCCTGCCCGGCCTTTTGCAGCACATGGTGCAGGTCGTTCTGCAGCGACGGTGTCTGCTCCGGCGGCGGCGCCAGCACTCGAGAATCCACTTTGTAGAGTTCCAGTTCACCCGTTTTCGAAAGCAGCTCCACCTGCGCCGAATTCACCGGCAGGCCCACTTGCGGCTGATCGTGAAACCAGCTCTTCGGCGTGAATACAAACACCAGAATCAGCGCCACCGCCACGTCGTATTGCCACGACCCGCGCTCATACGACCAGAAAAACATTTTGTAGAGGGTTTGTCCCATTCCCGCCATAACTCAGTCCGCCGGCACTCCGTCCACGATCACGCCGTCGCGCATATGCACCACGCGGTCAAAATACGTGGTCGCTTCCGGATTGTGGGTGATCATCACGACCGTTTGGCCCAGATCCTTATTCAAACGCCGCAACATCTCCAGCACAATTTCGGAATTCTTGGTGTCCAGGTTGCCCGTCGGCTCGTCCGCCAGCAGGATCTTCGGCTCGTTGATGATCGCCCGCGCGATGGCCACGCGCTGCTGCTCTCCGCCGGACATTTCCGCCGGCCGGTGACTCAAGCGTCCTTCCAATCCCAGCATCTTGGTGACAACTTCAAAACGGTGCGGGTCGAAGCCGTCGCCATGAATGTACTGGGCAATGGCGATGTTTCCCTTGGCGCTCAATGCGGGTAGCAGATTGAACCGTTGAAATACAAAACCGATCTTGCTGCGCCGCAGCTTGGTGCGCTCGCCGTCGGTCATCGTCACCAGGTCATTGCCGTCCACCAACACCTTGCCACGCGACGCCTTCGCCAAGCCGCCAATCACGTAGAGCAGGGAAGACTTGCCGCAGCCCGAAGGCCCCATTACCGCCACTGCTTCGCCCGGCAGCACGTCGAGATTCACGCCCCGAAGCGCCGGCACTTCCACTTTCCCCGCGTGATACAGCTTCCAGACGTTCTCGACTTTGAGTATCGGCTCCACTGTCTTGAGTTCAGGCTCCGTATTTTCCGTGGAATTCGTTCGTATTGTAACTGTGATTCCCATCCCTGCCTAGTTTCCCCGCTTCCAAGGTAGTGACCGGACTCTAGCTCGGCCCGGCGCGCCGCTCACACCCAATTTCGCTGCTAATCGTACGCCAGCGCTTCCACCGCATCTTTGCGGGTGGCTTGCAGCGCCGGATAACTGGCCCCCACCAGCGCACCGATAATCGCGATCAACCCGGCCTTTATCATCCACTCGGGCGTAATCAGGATCGAAAGTGTCGGGAACAGTTTCAAGAACCCCGCGCGCACCGCGTAACTCAACCCCATCCCCGCGAAAATTCCCAGGAGGCAGAGCAGCGTGGTTTCCGCCAGTAGCGCTCGCACAATCAGGCCATTGCTGGCTCCCAACGATTTTAGCACCCCGATATCCCGCGTCCGCTCCAGCACCGTGGTATACATCGAGAGGAAAATCACCAGCAAGCCGATAGAGACCGCCAGTGCGATCATGGCATGGATGAATGTCTGCAGCGCCGGGATGTTGGTCGACGTCATCAGCGACATGTATTCCTTCACCGGTTGTACCTTGTTCGTGGGCAACAGTTCCTTGATTTCCGCCATCACGTCGTCGGTGTGATCCGGCCGCGTGCATTTCACCAGGAAAATCGTGGCCTTGTCGTGTGCGCCCACCAGCGCTCCCAGCGTGCTGATCGGAACGAAAATGCGCCCCGCTTTGCCGTGCTCGACGATGCCCACCACCTTCCAATCGTGATTGAAGATTGGATAGGTGTCGCCCAGCTTTACGTGTTTTGCCTTTGCCTGCCAGTCGTCGATCAGCATGTCGTCGGGGCCTTGCATGTCGCGGCCTTCCAGGAGGACGAATCCGTTCGAAACTTGCCGGAAGCTTACCGGGTCAATTCCCCAAATCGTTTCCACACCGCCCGAGGTGTTGAATTGCAGCAGAGCGGGGCTGACCGATGCGACATATTTCAATTCCTGAATCTTGTCCGCGATCTTGATCGGCATCGGAGCGCCTGTAAATCCGATAAACATGGTGGACGAATTCGGCTGCACCATGATGTCCGCGCCGATTCCTTCGATGCGCTTCGCCGTCTCCTGCAGCATTCCGGACGTCAAGCCCACGATAGTGATCACCAGCATTACTTCCACGGCGATGGCCAGCACGCCGATCAGCGTCCGCACCGGCCGGTGGAACAAATTGCGCCACACAAACTGCCCCATCATGGCCGCTTCTCCTCGCCGCCTTCGCCCACGTGCACAATCTCCACTCCTGCCGGCGCATCCAGCTTGAACTGCTCTCCCGTCAGCGTGTCATTCACGGTGATTTTGCTGATCGCCAGGTCCAGGCGATATTCGTCGTGCGGCCGCTCGATGCGGATCTGCATCGGATATTCCATCGTGCTTCCCGCGGCCACCGGCTGCCAGCTTGCATAGCGCGCGTCGGAAACCAGCGCGCCCTTCGACCCGTACGATTGCAGCCGCACCACGTGCAAGTCCGCGCGGTCGAACCAGATCTTCCGGAAAATTTCCGACTTGTATCCCCCGCGCAGCACCGTCAGCACGTAATATCTCGCATTCTCGTCGTTAAACTCTTCAGGCAGCACAATTTCTTCCTTGTGCACTTCCGGCCAAAGCACCGCATCCAGCAGATGCTGTGGCCTTAGATTCTCGATCGGTTTGCCGCTCTGTCGCTCCAGCGCCACCGGGCCAACCAGAAACTTGCCCTTCGAGGGGATGTATACCTCAAAATTTTGCGCGTCACTCGACATATCAAAAGCCGTTTTTCCCACCACCGGCACCTGTCCGACCATTCGTACGCTATAAGGCCGCTGCGCCAGCAAGAACGCCTTCACTTCGTGGTACTCGTCAATCATGCCGGAGTATTTCGAACCCGTCGTGGCTTTCAACTCCAGCGTCGCGTTGATGCTTTGCAGGCTGTGCGCGTAATCGTTATAGCGCTGCAGCAGCTCTTCCAGCGTCGCATCCTTGGCCACCGGCCGCTGCGTCGCCGGCACTTGCTGCGTGGTCTTCACCCTCGCGCCGCCGCAGCTGCAAGCTGCCGCCGACACTGTCAGCAAAACCAGGCGCTGCCAGACGCGTTTTATCCTCAATTTCCGTCTCTCATTCCATTATCCTGCATCTTTTCAGCCAGCGCGAACCGCCTGACTGTCTAAAATATAGAGGCCGAGCTTTCAATCGGCGTTCCGGAGCAATCGTGGGGGAGGCTTCAGGCCGTCTTCTTCGCCGCGCCACGCCTCCCGCTTCATTGCGGCCGCGCTATGAGCACATCAAACTCTTTCAACGCCGGCCGCACCCTGCGGATAATCTCGCTTGCCCAAAGCGTCTCGCTCAGCAGCGTCAGCCAGCCGTCGGCCGGTTCGCTGATCCCGCAATACGTGTACCGCTGGTAGGCCGCCTGATACGCATCCAAGCCCCGTTGCGAAAGTTCGCCCTCAAGCTCTGGATCAGGCGACTGCGCGGCCTTGCCGCAGCGTACGCCAAACGTTTCGCCGGCAAATCTTCCCAGCAGCCCGCGCAATTTCTCCCCATCGAGTTGCGAAATCACCACGCAGCGTCCCGCAGCTTCCCGAAACGCAATGTCATGACTTTTGCAATACTCGCGCACACGTTCCAGGTGGCTGAAAAAATCCAGCACCCACGCTTCGTCATTCGCCAGGGCGGGGAACACGGCCGCCCAGATCGCCGCCGCCTCTTCTCCCTGCACCGGCTTGCGGCTCTCCGTCTCAATCAACTCCAGGCCGACGGCCTTTGTTTCCGTGCCCAGATCCATCGCCTGCACGTCGAGCGAATACGGCGGCAAGTCCGGCAGGTTTTCTTCGAGTGGCAAGTTCAGTCTTCCTCGATATCGCCGAAGGCGGCTTTGAAGTCCGGCGAGCTTTTGCGCACGTCCAGCCAGTCGAAAAACGCGTCCGGCGTCTCCAGCCAGATACGAAACCACTCCGCGATCTCTTTCTTCTCCCGGCGCTTTTTCTCTTCCACCTTACGGTTATGCGAAATCATTTCGGCGCGGCGCTTCCCCAGCCGCGCAACCTCCAGCACGCGCTCCACCGCCGCTTTTTCCCCGTGCGCGCGGAACCGCCTCGCCAGCTCGTCCAGCCGCGTCAGGCTTACCTCTGCATCGTACAGCGTCTTGAAATGTAGAATGTCTTCGAACTCTTCCTCGAAGCGGTCTTCCGCTTCCTCGCGATCCGTCAACTGGATCTTAAACCCCGCTTCCTTCAACACCTCGCTGATGTATTCATTACTGGTCTTGCCCGCTTCGCCATGTTCCGCGAGCAGCCTGCGCCGCAACTGGTCAATCTCCGCCACGGACCACTTCTGCGCGCCCAGGTCGTGCGCCGCATCCAGGATCATCTCTTTTTTGTGCTTTTGCGCGTCGCTCATCCTTTGCCTTTGTGCGCTCTTCCGCCTTTATGAGTTTGATGCGCCTCGGTCGCAGGAGGGTCCGCGGGCTCTCCGTTCAGCAGACGGTGATACCGCGCCACGTTCTTGTTATGTTCCGTCAGGGTCGCCGCGAAAAAGTGCCCGCCCTGCGTGTTGGCCACAAAATAAAGATAGTCTGTCTGCGCCGGATGCAGCGCCGCTTCCAGCGCCACTTCGCCGGGATTTCCGATCGGTCCCGGCGGCAGCCCTTTATAAACGTAAGTGTTGTAGGGCGAATCCATCCGCAAATCCTTTGAAGTCAGCGTCCCATTGTACTTGTCGTCCATCTGCAATGCATAAATCACCGTGGGATCGCACTGCAGCAGCATGTTTTTCTCCAGCCGGTTCGTGAACACGCCCGCCACCAGCGGCCGTTCGTCCGGCTTCGGCGTCTCGCGCTCCACCAGCGATGCCATCGTCACAATCGAACCCAGCGATTCGGCTCCCTGCCCGGCTTTCAGCCCGTTTGGCTCCAGCCGCGCCACGGCCTCGCGGAATTTGCGCACCATCATCGTTGTCAGGTCTCCTGCCGTCGCATGGCGCGGCAGGTTGTACGTTGCGGGAAACAAGAATCCTTCCAGCGACTTCGCATCCGGGAAAAGATCCTTGATGGGCGCTGGATTCTGCGCCGCCTTCAAAAAGTCTTCAGCCGTTAAGAACTTAGCCGCTTCCAGGTCGTGCGCGATGTCGAAGATCGTTTCGCCTTCCTTCACTGTAAACGGCTGTGCGAACACTTCGCCATTCGCCAGCTTCCAGAAGACCTCTTTCCCGCTCAGCGCATGATCGAAAAAGTAATCGCCCGCCACCAGCGTGCGTTTCGGGTGCCGCCGCGCGTAAATTTCCAGCGCCAGGGCGCTGCGGATCACGCCACCCTCTTCCAGCAAGCGCGCCGCCGTTCGCCGCGAAGTCCCGTGCGGAATGGTCACGAAGACGCCGTCCGCCCCGATCGTGCCGTAGGGCTTTTCGATGGAATACCACAGATAGCCGCCCACCGCTGCGGCGGCCAGCACAAGAATCAGCAATAGGGCGGCAAGGATCTTCAACTCAACGGCTCCCCGGAATCTGCGCCGTGCGTGCCAGATACTCTCGCAAAATCACCATCGCCGCAACCGCATCCACGGTATATTTTCCATCTGCTGCGCGCGCCGGTTTCTTTCTTCCATGCGCGGATTCCTCATGCACGATCCGGCGGCCTAATTCTTCTTCCAGAATGCGCTCCGCTTCCCAGCTCGTCAGCCGTTCATCCACCATCTCCACTGGCACGCCCACCTGCTTACGCACGCGCTGCGCAAAGCGCGTGGCATCGTCGGCCATTTCGCCGCTGCTGCCGTCCATCTGCAAGGGAAGTCCCACTACAATCCGTCTCACGCCCAGTTTGCCGGCCAGTTCACGCAGGCGCCGCATATCCTCGTTGCGATTGATACGTTCCAGGGTGTCGTAAGGTTGCGCTAATCTTGCTTCGCTGTCGGCCAGGGCAACGCCGATCTTCGTGCGCCCATAGTCCAGCGCCAATATTTTGAAAGACGCCCCCGCCGCGCGCTCCCCCTCTAAAACCCTGCTTTTTGCTGGCTTTTCCTTCACTCTTTCAGTATAGCTTGAATGCAGACCGAATTCCGGTTCTGGCACTTTTGCGAGTCTTTAAGGTACCTCGGCTTTATGAAACGCAGTTTTGCCCATACCAGGTCTTTCAACTTTCTGGCTGTGATTGCGTTCTATGCTCTGTTTCAGCCGCTGTCGTTCGCTCAGGAGCGGTCCGGTTCGAGCTGTCTGCTCCCTCTTGTCGTCCGCACAGCCGAAGGCGAGGTGCTCCGGGATTTAACAGCAGCAGATCTCGACCTGAAGCTCAATGGAAACATTCTTCCGATCAAAAGCGTCCAAAGGGAATCCCGGCCTAGACGAATTGTGATTTTACTCGATGCCAGCGGCAGCATGGGCGAGAACTCGACCTTTGTTCCCTGGCAGCAAGCTCTGGACTCTGCAGTTTTGCTGGCAAAATTGTCGGAGGGACGCGCCCAACTGGCGCTCTTGATTTTTAACAATAAGATTCTGCAAGAGATTCCTTTTTCGGCGGACAGCGGCCAAGTACTGCGACGCCTGACGGATCTCCAGAAAGATTTGGATTTTGCCAAGCATGAAGTTCGAGGCAGCACGCGCCTGAAGGACACGATGAACCATGCTCTGCAGCTTTTGGGTGAGCCCTCCTCGGCCGATGTCCTTTATCTCTCTACGGATGGTGAGGACACGGACAGCCATATTTCGACTGTCGATATGAAAAAGAGGATTCTCGCTTCTGGTGTCCGTATCTTCCTTAGTTTGCCCGTACGCAATGCGCCATACCGGAACAGGACTCCTGACGAGTTGAATGCCGTCGACGACATGGTCTCCCTGGTCCAGAATTCCGGGGGTGATTTCATGCAAATTACCAATGGCGGGTTGAACCTGAGCTTCAGAACACGCCCCAAGACACCGGTTCTGGAGGGAGTCAAATTGTTCTTGGAGGGCTTGTTCGAAAATCAGGTAATGGAAGTCGCGGCATCGCAAATTGATTCGAGAAGGCAAAAACTCACGTTGGCCGCAGCTACCTCCACTAATTTGGGATCAGGTATTCAATTCACCTTGCCGAGACACTTTGACGCTTGCTCAGTCCACTAATTCCGGAATCGTTACGGTTTCCTCCCTCGCTTTCCGCTTTCCCAATCCGCCCACATGCCTTGCGTCTTCAATTGCTGGTCGAGTCCGGTCTCTTTCATCAGCTTCTCGATTTCCGCGCGCGTTTGCCGCGGCCCGATCGGTTCGGCGCGATCCGCGATTCCCCACGCGGTCACTGCCGCCAGCACCGTGTTCAGCTTCAATTCTCGAATGTCCACTTTGTCGTACGTATCGGAGGCCGCGTGATAATTCTGCAGGTAGTTCGCCACTTCCTGGTTTGCCGCCAGCGTCGGCACGCCCTCCAGCAGAAAGTCCGTGTTGTCCATGCCGGTGCCCGCGTCGTAGGTATGTTGATCCGCGTCCCATCCGGCAAACGGCTTCAGGATTTCGCGAACCGCCGGCTCGATGTCGCGCCGGCCGCCAAGCGAAAAGCCGGTCACGCGCCCAACCCCGTTATCGAAAATCACCACCCCTCGGTATTTGTCCATCTCCGCGCGATGTGCTTCCACGTAGGCCCACGAGCCCAGCAGCCCTTCTTCTTCGCCGCTGAACAAAACAAAGCGGATTGTCCGCCGTGGCAGCAGTCCGCTGGCCTTGATCGCGCGCGCCGCCTCAATCACGAGCGCGGCGTTGCACCCGTCGTCCAGCGCGCCCGTGCCCAACTCCCAGGAATCCAGGTGCGCGCCCAGCACCACGATCTCATCGGGCTTTTCGTATCCGCGAATTTCGCCCACCACGTTCTGTTCCTGCGCCGCTCCGCCAATCTGGTTCGGCATGGTCAGCCGCACGCGCACTTTGCCCGAATACGCCAGCGCGGTGCGTTCCAGATGCAGGCCGTCTTCGCGCGCCACCACGGCTTGCGGGAGCTTTTCCAGCGAACCATCCGCTGAATTCGTGTGCCGGTAGAGCAATTTCCTCTCGCGCTCACCGGTCCACAAAATCGCCAGCGCGCCGCTTTTCAGCGCTCGTTCGATCACCGGCGGCGGATTCTGATATTCATTGTTGAGATCGGTCCAGGTAATGCTCACTTCCGTGTGCACGATCAAAATTGCGCCCTTCGCGGCAGCACCCGCGCGCACAAAGTCCGCTTCGCTTCCCGTGCCGATATTCACCAGCGGACCTTCCAGCCCGCCCGGGGGCGTCGCCGGCGAAAGCCCCAGCGATACCAGCGACACCGGAAACGTCTCCGGCCCCGTCACCTCCAGCCGCGTCGCGCCTTCGCTCCAGGTCACCGGAATCGTGTATTTCTCCGTGTGCACATCCACGCCCGCCGCGCGAAAGCCCGCTACGCCCCACCCCACGGCCTTGGCCATCTCCGGCGAACCCGTCACGCGGCCGCCCACGCCATCCGTCAACCGCCGCAGATTCTCCGCCAGCGGCGATTCTCCCATCACGATCAGCGCGATCTTCGCCGCGGCCTGCGCGCACGAGGACGCTTCCGTCGTCGAACACCCGGCCGCTCCCTGCGCCGTTTGCCCCGGCCGCAGCGTGTCCGTCTTCACCTGTGGCAATTGCGCGAACGCGAAGCAGGAAGTAACGAAGCAAAGAAGCAACGAAGTAACGAAACCGCGGCGGATCGTCATGTAGGATTCCTTCAAACTACAGAATGACTGCGGAAAGTATAACCAAATTGCGGTGTTACTTGTTCCTCGGCCGAAGCTCGGCATGCCTTACGGCGTCCGTCACGCAGGCCACCTGCGCCATCTCTTCCACGTCGTGCACGCGTACGATGTGCGCCCCGTGGAGAATACTGGCGGCCACGGTCGCTGCTGTACCCCAGATTCGTTGCTCTGGGGGCAACGGCTTTCCCTTGCGCGCCAGCGTCGCTCCCAAAAATCCTTTTCGAGAGGTGCCCACCAGCAGCGGGTACCCAAGTTTTGCCAGTTCGGGCAAGCGCGCCAGCAGTTCATAGTTCTGCGCGAAGCTTTTCCCGAAGCCAATCCCGGGATCCAGAATGATTTGCGATTTGCCCACGCCCGCTCGCAGCGCAATCTCTGCCGACCGCCGCAGCCCGCCGGTCACATCGCGCACTACATCTTTCGCGAATGGCGCCTGTTGCATCGTCCGTGGCGTCCCGCGCATGTGCATCAAGATCAGCGGCGCGCTGAATTTCGCCGCCACCCCCGCGATCCGCGGATCGCTCTTCAATCCCGAAATGTCGTTGACGATCTCCGCGCCCGCCCCTAGCGCCATTTCCGCCACGCTGGCCTTCTGCGTATCCACCGAGATGGGAATCTTCAACCGCCCGCGCAATGCCTGCAGTACCGGCAACAGTCTCGCGAGTTCCTCCGCCGCCGAGATTCCCTCCGACCCCGGTCTCGTGGACTCAGCCCCCATATCCAGAATGTCTGCGCCAGCCCGCTCCATCGCGAGCGCCGCCTTCACCGCGTCGGCCGCGCGGAAAAATTTCCCGCCATCCGAAAAGCTGTCGGGCGTCACATTCAACACACCCATCACCAGCGTGCGCTGTCCCAGCACAAGCGTCCACTTGCCCGCCTTAACCCGGTAAATTTTCCGTGGAATCATTCCAACAGCAGTCTAGCGCGGCAATCGCTGAAGTAAAAACAAAAGCAAGAGAGTAGCGCGGATTTCACCAGTCACGAGTCACCAATCACCAGTCACTCTCCCACTCAATCCAGATCAAAATCTCGAATCGGCTTTCCCGCTGGCGCATCCTTCGCCTTCTTCATCGCCTCTTCAAACTTTTTCGCCAGGATGTCTTCCTTGTTCGTCTCCTGAAACAACGAGTCCGCGAATTTATCTTCGCGGCTTTTTTTCTGCTGCTCCAGGATGCTGTGCGCTTGCGTCAGGTCCACGTCGGGCCCCGGCTTCACATGCGCCTCATGCGATAGCACCGCCCCGAAAATCGGGTCAATCACCAGCTTCGCCTGGCAGCACGGGCAAACCACATTCAGATTTTCGCCGTCTTTGCGTCCCATGCGCGTATTGTACGACTTTGCGCAGATTGACGTAAAGGAAACGGGGGAGGCCACGAAAGCAAGCAAGCGGAATAGACGAGTAGGAGTTGGAAATGGCAAGCCATGCTTGCATTAGATGCCTGCGGCGCCTATACTTAGTGCATGCAATACACGATTCGGAAAATACCCGTATCCTTGGACGCAGAACTTCGCCGGCGGGCGCGGCAACAAGGGAAAAGTCTTAATGAAGTGGCTATTGAGACTCTGGCAAGGGGCGCCGGAGTTACCGCTGACCAGACGCCCCAGCGAGATCTCCGGGACATTGCGGGCACCTGGCGAAGCGACCGGGTCCTTAATCGTGCGCTGGCCGAGCAAGATACCGTGGATCCGGAAATATGGCAGTGAGGCTCGCGCTGGACACCAACCGCTATTCCGACCTCTGCCGCGGAAATGTAAACGTGGTTGAGTCCATCGCCGCAGCGGAGGAGGTCTGGTTGCCTTTCATCGTTGCGGGCGAATTGCGAGCGGGATTCGCAGTCGGCAGCCACGGGCCGCACAACGAGGCCGTTCTGCGGCGATTTTTTCTGAAGCCCGGGGTCGGTGTACTTTATGCCGACGAGCAGACGACTCATCATTACGCCCAAATTTACCGGCAACTGCGTAAGCAGGGCACACCCATTCCCACGAACGATATGTGGATCGCCGCGCTGGTCCTGCAGCATTCGCTCACGCTCTATGACAGGGATACTCACTTCGATACACTTCCTCAACTCACCCGGCTCTAAAGACTTCCAAGTCTTCACGCTTTGCGGGCTGTCTCTGCGCACTGAGACCGGCGTCAGCAACCCCTTCGACTTCAGCTAAGGAGTCGAGCCCGCTCCAATAGAGTTTCTCGGAGAAGCTTTCGTAAGTCCTGAATTTGGTCGTTGGTGAAATTAGATTTGGGAAGAATGAACGCGGCGCCATTTCGAAGGTAGATAAGAAACATGCCATCGTCTTCAGTTGCCTTGTTAATCGCGCTCCAGGAAATTTGAGAATGGCTTTCTGAGTTGCTCGTACGGACCCCTTCGTCGGAGAGCAGGTAGCGCGATTCTCGCAGGCCTGGGTTTTTCTCTATCGTGTCCCGGGCAGATACCCATGCTTGCACGGAGGAAAAATGCACGGCAAGAAGCCCGAGGATCAAGGCGGGCCCGATTAGCAGCAACGTTTCATCCAGCGTGCGGTGCCTCGGAAAATGAATAAAAAGATACGCCGTACATACGGGTACGAAAACGCCGATTGTTGCCGCCAACCATCTTTGTACCCGGGTGCGCGTTGCGAAAAAGCGCCGAAGGTCTGCTTCCGTAATCACACACACTAGTTCGAGAGTCTTTGACATTGTGCTTGCGTCGACCCTGTGCGACTTACCAATATGCTAAAAGAAAAACAGCGCCTGTGGGGATGATCCACAAGCGCTGTCGTCAAAAAAAGAAATAATAGCTTACGCCTTCGCGGGACTATCTCCCCGCGTGAATCCCGGCGCGGGCCGCATCTCCGGCCGCACCACCTTCGGATCCGCCGCCGGTGCTGCCGCAGTCGGTGGCGGCGTGGGAGGAGTCCGCGGCTTATCCGGCAGTGGCTTGCCTTCCATCAGCAGCTTCACTTCGTTTGCATCCAGCACTTCGCGCACCAGCAGAGCCTGCGCGATGCGGTCCAGCGTCTCTTTGTTGTTGTTGAGAATACGTTTTGCGCTCTCGTAACCCGCGCTCACAATCCGCTTCACTTCGCGGTCAATCTGCAGCGCGGTGTCCTCGCTGAAGTCGCGATGCTGCGCAATCTCGCGTCCCAGGAAGATGGCCTCTTCCTTCTTGCCAAAAGCCAGCGGCCCCAGGTCGCTCATGCCCCACTCGCACACCATGTTCCGCGCGATATCCGTGGCGCGTTCGATGTCGTTGCCCGCGCCCGTGGTGATGTGCCCCAGGAAAATCTCCTCGGCGGTGCGGCCGCCCATCAGCACGGCCAGCATGCCTTCGAGATATTCCTTTGTGTAGGTGTGTTTGTCCGCTTCGGGCAGTTGCATCGTCAAGCCCAGCGCCATGCCGCGCGGAATGATCGTCACCTTGTGCACGGGATCGGTGCCCGGCGTCAACGCCGCCACCATAGCGTGTCCCGCTTCGTGGTACGCGGTGTTCTTCTTCTCTTCGTCGGACAGGATCATGGACTTGCGCTCCACGCCCATCAGCACCTTGTCCTTGGACATTTCGAAATCGTCCATGGCCACGAACTTGCGATTCTGCCGCGCCGCCCACAGCGCCGCTTCGTTCACCAGGTTCGCCAGGTCCGCGCCGGAAAAGCCCGGTGTGCCGCGGGCAATGATCGAAAGATCCACATCGTCCGCCAAAGGCACCTTGCGGGTGTGCACGCGCAGAATCTCCTCGCGGCCCTTCACGTCAGGCCGCGCCACAACCACGCGGCGGTCAAAGCGTCCCGGACGCAACAGCGCCGGATCAAGCACATCGGGCCGGTTCGTCGCGGCGATCAGGATCACGCCTTCGTTGGATTCAAAGCCATCCATTTCCACCAGCAGCGCGTTCAACGTCTGCTCGCGCTCGTCGTGCCCGCCGCCGAGGCCCGCTCCGCGATGACGCCCGACGGCGTCAATTTCGTCGATGAAGATGATGCAAGGCGCGTTCTTCTTGCCCTGTTCGAAGAGGTCGCGCACGCGGCTCGCGCCAACGCCCACAAACATCTCCACGAAGTCCGAACCGGAGATCGAAAAGAACGGCACGTTCGCCTCGCCTGCAATCGCGCGTGCCAGCAAGGTCTTGCCCGTTCCTGGAGGTCCGACGAGTAACACGCCCTTCGGAATGCGCCCGCCCAGTTTCTGGAATTTCTGCGGGTCCTTCAGGAACTCGATAATCTCCTGCAACTCTTCCTTCGCTTCGTCGCTGCCGGCAACGTCCTTAAACGTCGCTTTTTTCTGCTGCGCCGAAAGCAGCCGCGCGCGAGACTTTCCGAAGCTCAGCGCCTTGTTGCCGCCCGCTTGCATCTGCCGCATCAGGAAAAACACAAAGCCCGCCAGCAGCAGCAAGGGCAGGGCATTCAGAAGAATCAAAACCCAGTCGCCGCTGCGCACTTCCTTCACGCTCAACTGCACGGCTTTGTCCTGCAGCGCCTTGGTGATCGCCGGAGCGTTTTCTTTCGGCACGGTGATGCGGAACTTGTGATTCGCGGGGCGCGTGTATTCGCCCTGCATCTCGTAGCTGTTCGGCGAGAGGTACATGGTGACTTCCTTCACGTCCCCTTCGTCCACCTTGGCCATAAATTCGCTGTAGCTCGGCGTGTCTTCCCGCGCCGCCTGCCCGTTCGCCGATACGAGTTTCCAGAGCATCACGCCCAGAAACACGATCGAGATCCAGAAAAGAATGGTTTTCGCCGTCGAATTCACTTTGCCCTCACAATCCAGCCCCTGGTGCCCACTGCAAAATTCTTAGCCCGCGCTTACTTCTTGCGCTTCTTTCCGCGAGCGCTTTTCCGCGGACTCTTGCCGCTCACCAGCGCATTGCCGTTGCGCCCCAATCCATCCGTGCCCGCAAGTCCGTATCCGGACCACACTAGATTAGATGCGGTTCGGAAGCCAAAGTAATCGGGCTCCAGATGCACGCGCCGCCGGGACGTCTTGTCCAGCAGCACCGCCAGCCGCAGCGACCTCGGCCGGCTTTCGCCAATGCGCCGCAGCAGAAAATCCTGCGTCACGCCACTGTCCAGCACCGCGTCTACCAGCAGCACGTCGCGACCTTTGAAACCCGCGGGCTCCTTGCTGGCGCTGGTCGTTTCGCGGTTTCCGAAAAAAACTTCGCGCCTTGCGCGCCCGCCCCATTCGACGTCCCGCACATCCTCGCGCACAAAATGCATCGCCACGGGGCCGTTCATCTCTCGCACCAGGTCCGCTGCAAACACGAACGACCTGTCCATCGTGACCACCACATCCAGCCGCTTGCCCCGGTATGCCTTCGAAATCGCGCGCCCAAGTTCTTTCACGCGGCTTGCAATCCGCGCTGCGGAGTAGGACGCCACCTTCGCTCGGCTCACCTTGCGGATTCCTCCGTGATCACAACCCCGGTCCGGCTTTCTTTCGCGACCGCAAACTCTTCCGCCACCGGCAGCCCCAATACCCAAGCCACTTGGCCCGCGCTTTCCAGAACCGGCCACGTCTCTTTTTCCCAGCGTGTCTTGCCCAGTTCGTTCAGCAATCGCGCCAGCGTGTGGCGCTTCTGATGACCCGCGGGCCGCATCACGTCCCCGGCCCTCCAGGCACGCAACACCAGCGGTTCCCGTAAACGTACACGGTCCAGCACAAACCGCCACTCTGTAGTTTCTCGCCCTTCTGGGGGCCAGTCAATCACCCGGAGGTGCAAGATACGAGAAGGTGCAGCAAGCCGTAACGTCTCCCCAGTTGGCGGAAGTCTAACCTCAAGCGCGAAAGCCGGCGCTGCATCGCTCGCTTGGCCACCGTTGATCGTAGCACGCTTCTTTTTTCGAACGAGTTCCCGGCTGTTGGAGTCCGCGGCACGGAATAACAGCGTGTCCCGTTCCCGCCGAACCTCTACCCCTCCCGGCAATTGCAAAATCTGCCCCGAATGCCCCCGCGCCGCCAGTTGCAGTACCGCCTCCACATGCCGCGCGCCGAGTTCGCCGGCCTGTGGCTTCACCCGCCGCACCACTTGCCGCACCATCCTTTTCGCCAACGCAAGCTCCGCCGCATGTGGCACAGCCATTCCTGGCTGTGCGCCCGGTCCGCTAGCAACGCGTTCAAATGTTGCGGCCGCCCTTAGGCGATTCAGCCCAAGCAACCCGACTCCAATTCCACCCTCCCGCGTTTGCGAGTGTCTGCTCAGCGTATTGGCCGCTTCCTCCTCCAACCACGCATGATCTTCTCTCGCCAATTCCGCCAACTGGCAAAGATGCTCCACCACCACAGGATTGAACTTTTTCTCCAACACCGGCAACAACTGCCGCCGGATCCTCGCGCGCGTCCGCGTCACATCCTGGTTCGTTGTGTCTTCGCGCCAGGTCTGCCGCTTGCTCCGCAAATACGCGCGCAACTCCGCCCGCCGCACCGCCAGCAGCGGCCGGAACACGCAACCCGCTTCCGGATGAACCCCGCCCAGCCCCGCAATTCCCGTCCCGCGCAGAATATGTGCCAGAACCGTTTCCGCCTGATCATCCGCCGTGTGCGCCACGGCTACGCGCGCTACCCGCCCTTCCTTTACCAGGCGCTCAAACCACGCATAACGCGCCCGCCGCCCCGCATCCTCCACATTGCGCCGCTCGCGTTTTGCTTTTGCTGCCACATCCTCCCGCTCGACAAAAAACTCCAGCCCATGCTCCGCCGCCAGCTTCGCTACGAACTTCTCATCCGCCGCCGAAGCTCTTCCGCGCAGTTGGTGATTGAAATGCGCCACGCACACCACAATCCCCAGTTTCTCCCGCGCCTCCACCATCAACCGCAGCAACCCCACCGAATCCGCCCCGCCCGACACTCCCACGCCAACGCGCTCGCCGGCAACCACCCCAAATCTTTCGCGCAGAACAATACCGAGCTGTTCCGCAAGTGAGCTTCGCTCTTGGCGTTTCTTGCCCCGCATTGTGTTTTTCTGCATATGCCTGTGGGCGCGCATTTGTGGCGACGACTGCCTTCTAAGGCGGGCGCTTTCTATGAGCTAAATCAGTGAAACGCCGCCGCCAACAAATCCACCATCAACCGGATCGCCGTCTGCGCCGTGCGTCCCGACGAATCCCGATACGGATTCACTTCTACCACGTCAAATCCCACCAGTTTTCCGCGCGTAGGGATTCCCTTCATCAACTCATCAATCTCCGCGAAACTCAGCCCGCCCGGCTCCAGTGTCCCGGTGCCAGGAGCCAGCGTCGGGTCCATCGAGTCCACGTCAAACGTCACGTAAATATTTTCGCTTTGCGGAATCTGCTCGATTGCTGCCGCAACACCGCGCCGGTGAATCTCCTCGGACGTCACCACCGTCGTGTGGATCGCCTTGGCATTGCCCGCCGATTCCGGATCGTTCGCAATGCCGCGCATCCCGATCTGCGTGATGTGCTTCACTGTCGTCAGTTTCGCCACGCGCATCACCCACGTCGCATGATCCAGATTCCCCGGAGCGCCGTTCCACGTGTCCAGGTGCGCGTCAATGTGCACCACGGTCAGCGGAATGTCGTACGCGCGAATCACTGGAAATGTGATGCTGTGGTCGCCACCCAAAATGATCGGAAACGCCTTCTTCGCCAGGATTTTCTTCACCGCTTCGGTGATCTTCGCGTCGGTCTGCTCCGCCACCGTCGGATAGATCACCACGTCGCCTACATCCACCCAGTGCTTGCCCTTCAGCACCGTGCGGTCTCCGTCAATGTAGTAAAACCCTTCGGTCAGATCGTGCGCGTACTCCTGGGAATTCTCCCGCAGGTCCCGCGGGCCGTAACGCTCTCCCGGCTGCCCCCACGTGCCTTCATCGAACGGCACGCCCAGCACCGCAAAATCCGCGTGAATCTTCTCAATGTCCGGCTCATACGGCGCGCTCAAAAACGTCCGCACTCCGACGAAAGTCGGCGCGGTCTGCGCCCCGGCTTGCCCCGTACACAAACAAACCAACAGCAACAAGCAGCAAAACGCCACCAAACGCACTTTGCGCATAAGCTAATAACCTTCGGTTGGAATGAACGCAGCAGCGGCCTCATTCTATGCCGCGGGAAGGGAAAAGGGAATTCACCGCTTTCGCGCTTTTCCTGCCTTCAAAAAGTCACCATTTGCACTGGCCGCCGCGGGCTCGTATGCGCCGGCCATGTCGCATATCCCATGTAGAAAACAAACGTCGGTTGCCACGTCGCATCGCCGGTAATCTCGTTCAAGATCGCCAGGCGCGTCGCGGGTCTCCCGAGCGCCCGCTCGTGGTCCACCATTTCCACCAATTCATTACACGGGCGGCCCGCCACTCCCCGCGCCGTGGCCAGCAAATGCGCCCGCTGCCAGATCCTTCCCGCTGCCAGGCACTGCTCCCGCTCATAGCGGTCGCGCACCGCAATGAACCCAATCAGCGGCGCGCTCATCATTAGCTCGGCATAACCGTTCTTTTCGCTGTGGTTTGCTGCCCAAGCCAGCATCCTTGGCGTCATCATCTTTGCCGCTGCCGTGGCGATTGGCGGCAGCCCGAACGCATCCACGGTCAGTCCATCTTTGTATTTCTGCACGTCACTCCACCGCGAGCGCATCCACTGCTCGCTATCCGTCTGCACGGTCGAATCCGAATAGATCTCCCGATTCGCCGCCGCACTCGCTTGCACAATTTTCTTCCGTTCTGCTTCGTCAATGAACAAAAACACCTTTACGTCTGGGTCTTCGCCGGGCAGGCGAATCAGCGCATCCGCGAACTCCGCGGGAATTGCCTGTTTCGGGTCGTAGGGACTTCGATTCGTGTGTCTGTGGGGAATTGCCCGATAAAGGTCGCTTTCGTCCCGCCTGCCGGAAGTCAGTTCCACGCGAGCCAGCAACTGCATCTTTGGATTTTCGGGAATTGGCACGAGCTTACCGGGAACGGTCGCCACCTTTGCTTCGTAGCCGTGCGCGCCGGCCGCCAGCAACAGATTCTCCAAAGCGCATCCGATGCCGATATGCTCTTCGCGCAAATACGGATCGAGCGCGCCTACATTGCGCCTCTGATCAATGTGCAGTTCGATCACTGAACTTGAAACTTTGAACAACCACGGCTGCGTATTGTGTGGGCTGGCTGCCAGTATCGCCGCTCGCACCAGCGACATTGGCCCTTCCTCAGCCTCGCTGCGCCAGTCCTTCCAGGCTTCGTAGGCTGACCCCTCTCCGGTGCTGAACACCCCTTGATCCCAGGCCCGCCATACTCCGCCGCCTACCACCGCAATGCTCACTACTCCCGCACCCTTGAGGAAGGATCTACGCTCCACCGTTCACCTCCGAGGCATACTTCCACTTAACCATGCATACGCTTTCTATGTGCTTGGAGTTTCACACCGTGTTTTAGTGCTGCGCCGCCCGAATAGGCAGCGATTGCCAGGAGTCTAGGGCTTCCCATTTCCGAAAATGTGTGGCCAGGCCTCGATAAGACCAAACGCCCCAAAAACAAACCCTGGAAACAGGCTTAGGACGACAGAAAAAATCAAGCCGGATTTGAAACTCAGGATTGCCAGCCGGTCCGATTGTCCCGGCGAGATTTTTTGCATCAGGAGTTCAGTCAGCCAACCGCCTGTGTAACAAAGATTTGCCGCGATTCCGTAGGCGAGAATACCGAAAAAAAAAGAAAATCGGAGGATTGGGTCCTTCAACTTCCGCATGCCGCACATGGGCGGTTGCCAGCGCGTCGATCGCAATCACCATGCAGGATAGAATGCCCGCTGAGCCAACGAGCAGATTGTAGATGGGTCTTCTCGCCTCCCACCACGCGATAACATCTTTAGGGTTCACGGCGGGTTGTTCACGCGCGAAAAGAAATGACGATTTTAATTGTGAGAACATTTGCCCTACGAGCGGGATGTCATTTACCTGAAATTTCCTTGCCTATTTTTCTTTCGCTTCGCTGCCGACCAGTTTTTCCACGTCGGCCATTTCCTTAGGTATGCCCGAGCTCAAAATCTCTGGCTCTCCATTGGTAATCAGCACCGTATCTTCTACGCGAAAGTGCATCTGTTTGCCGGGAAATTCCACGATCGGCTCGACCGTCACCACCTGCCCCGCCTTGATCGGACCGCTCGGGCGCATCACGTCATGCGTCGCCAGCCCCACAAAATGTCCCGGCCAGCCATACCACTGTTCCGCAATCCCCGCCTTCTCAAACACCGCCTTGCCGGCCGACTCTGCTTCTTCGTACGTGTGCCCCGGCTTCAGCAGCGCAATCGTGGCTTTCTGGCATTCCAGGTCCACCGCGTACCACTTCGCCTGCTCTGGCGTGAATTTGCCGCTGATATTAAATGTCCGCGTAATGTCCATGGTCATGTGGTCCAGCGAAGCGGCAAAATCAAACACCACCAGTTGATTCGGCTCGATCACTTCGCGGTTTGAAAAATAGTGCCACGTATTGATGTCTTTCCCCGATCCCACAATCGCCAGATACGCCATCCCCTGCGCCCCATGGCTGTAGAAATACGCGTACGCCCGCGCCTCGATTTCGTACTGGTGCATTCCCGGCTTCGCGTGCGCAATGGCTTCGCGATTACCCTCTGCGCTGATCTTTCCATTCCGCCGCAGCACTTCGATTTCGCCCGTCCGCTTGATGTTCCGCATTGTATCCATCAGCGGTGTCGCGTCCTGCAGCTTGGCCATCGGATAACGCTCCGCCAGCAATTTTCCTGGCGCTTCATCCGAAGTCACATCCTCGTGATAAGGATGAGCAAACTTCCACGCGTGATCTCGCCCCACTTCCGGGCGTGCTCCATCGGCCTTATCCGGAAAGCCCAGCCGCATCCACAAATCGGTCCCCGATTTTGATCCGATGGCATACGACAACATAATGTCCAGATTGCCGATCGGCTGCACGCTCTCAAAGCCCAGTTTCTTCGCTGCCTCGGGTTGCGACAGCAGATTCGCGCCATAGACTTGCGCTGTTCGCCCCACCTGTTGCGGCTCAAACAACATCACGCGCCCGCTGGCATTGTCCATCACCAGAACAGCGCCGGGATCCTGCACGCCCGTGTAGTAATAAAAATCGTTGTCCTCGCGATAGCGCGATGACTCCGGAATTTCGTTCCGCGCAAACAGAATGGTCAAGCCGGTCTTCGCCTGCGCCGCCAGTTCCGCGCGCCGCGCTACAAACTCTTTCGGCCCTCCCAAATCCTCAATCGCCTGCCAGTCCGTGTACTGCCCCATCGCCACCGCAGACAACACCAAAACAATCGCCCCACCAAATCCCAGCTTTCCCAATGCCTTACAAACCAGATCTCTCATTGCTCACCATTCCCCCGAGCTCTTAAATTTCCATTCTCTAATTGCCATTTTCCAAATGACGCACAACAGCCTACTCCAATTCCCACGTCGCAATGGGAAAATCCTGTAACGCGGCAGTAATATTTCCGGCCACTGCCACGTGTATGATGACCGCCCGTTGCTAGGAATTTGCCCCCAAATAGGGATTCGGAGGTGCCTTCGTATGAATCGCCGTTCCGTCATTTCCGCTCTTGCCATTTTCGGCTTTGCTGCCGCGGCTGGCTGCAACTATAAGGGCGAAGAGCCCGTCAAGGAAAAGGAATTCGCCACATCTTCCACGGTCAAAACCGCCATCGGCGCTTCCGGCAGCACTTTCGTCAGCCCGCTTATGGCGAAATGGGTCACCACCTACCAGTCGGCCCATCCGAGCGTTCAGGTGAATTACCGCGCCATCGGCAGCGGCGCTGGCCTTGCCGAGCTGAAGCAGGGCACCACGGAAATGGCCGCCACCGACGCGCCTCTCACCGACGAGCAGCTCAAGGACATGCCTCCCGTCGTCCAGGTTCCCGTCGCCGCAGGGCCGGTCGTCGCGGTCTACAATGTCCCCGGCCTTAAAGCCCCATTGCGCCTCAGCGGCTCCACCCTTGCAGGCATTTTCATGGGCAAAATTATCAGTTGGCAGGATCCGGCCATCGAGCATGACAATCCCGGCGTCGCCTTGCCGCACGCGGCCATCATCGTCGTCCACCGCTCCGACGGCAGCGGCACCACCAACATTCTCACCACATATCTCGCCAAGGTCAGCCCGGAATGGCAGCAAAAACTCGGCCATGGCATTTCCATCCCCTGGCCCGCCGGAATTGGCGTGAAGGGCAGCAGCGATTTGCTCGAGTTTGTCGCGCAGAACGCGGGTACCATCGGCTACGCAGAGCTGAATTACGCCATGCAGAAAAAGCTTCCCGTCGCCTCCATTCAGAACCGCGCGGGAAGTTACATCGCCCCCAACTCCGCTTCCGCCAGCGCCGCCGTCGTTGCGTTTGAAGAAGATCTTTCCAAGGACATGCGCGCCCCGGTCGTCGATCCGCCGGCCAGCGCCAAGGATGCCTACCCCATCGTCGGCATCACCTTCTTGGTCTTTGCCAAAAACAATGCCGACCCTGCCGAGGGCCAGGCCATCCGCGAATTCGTTCAATACGCCATCCACGATGGCCAGGATGTCGCCGAAGGCCTCGACTACGCCAAGCTTCCCAAGCCTCTTCAGGACCGCGTCGTCGCCAGCATCTAGCGAAGCTGACCACCAACCTTCACTAACCAGACAGACCGCGCCGCCTGGGTGCTTTCCAAGCGGCGCGGTCGAATCGTTTACTTTTTGGAGGCGGCGGGCGTCCTCACGTCGAGAACAATGGCCGGAGGATGCAGCAGCGTATTGTGAATCAAGCAGTGATGCACGGCCTCCTCGACGCCCTTGCGATGCTCTTCGTCCAGCCCTGTCGGAACGTCCACTTCAATCTTGAAGTTGTCCAGCCGCGCGGGATTCTTCGCCTTCTCCGCGAAGACACGCACCACCGTTCCCTCCGTCGCCAGACCCTTCTTCTTCAAATATTGCGCGGCATAAAAACCCGCGCACGATCCCAGCGACGCTAGCATGAGTTCTGGCGGCGTCATTCCTTCGTCGAAGCCCCCATTTTCCGCCGGTTGATCGCTCACGATGTTGTGCTCCCTGGCCTTGATGGAAAACTGCACGGCGCCCAGATGTTCCACGCTGACTTCCATTTCATCCTCCCGGTTTCGCCCCCCTCTGGGGCTAACCACCAATCTTTTTCCTCTGTGCCGGTTGTGCCAGCACGGCATCCAAGTCGTTCCGCACACTCTCCCGCGCGCGGTGCAGCCGCGACTTCACCGCTGCGACCGAAATGCCAAGTCGCCCAGCGACCTCATTCGCTGGTATATCTTCCAGATCGCGCCACACATATACGCTGCGATATTCCTCACTGAGTTTGTCCACGGCTTCGTGGAGCAGCTTACTCATCTGCCGCAGCGCTATCTGCTGCTCCAGCGGTCGCTCGCCGCTCGGAATTTCCCGGCCCTCTTCCTCCATGACCGAAAGTTGCAGCAGCGGCTGCAACGCTTCGCGCTGCTTCAATTGCCAGCAGACGCGCCGCGCAATCTGCCCCAGCCACGCGCGAAACGTCGCCACGTCCCGCAACTGATCGAGATGCCGGTAAGCCTTCACCAGCGCCTCCACCAAAACGTCCTCGGCGTCTTCGCGGTTCCCGCAGGCGCGAATCATCTGGCGATAGACTTCGTCTTTGTGCTGGTTGGCGAGCGTGTCGAATTCCATGGTGCCAGTCTTCCACCGTTTTGTGCTTTAAGCCAGTCGGCCGGGGAGTTGTCTTCCAGTTCATAAGTCACGCCGCGTTGCGCTTCAATTGCCGCGCGGCAAGGCGCAAGCCGAGGGAGCGCTTCTGCTCACGCGGTTCCACGGCAGCCGCGCCAGCAGCATCCCCATGGGGCAAATATCCGTCAGGCCTGCGCCGGTCAGCCCGAGTCCCACAAATCCCGCCAGGTAAATCATGGGTGCGTAGACCGTGAGCGAAAGCACCACGGAACTCAGCACGATCAAACCGGCCGCGAGTCGCACTTGCCGCTCCAGTGCCCAGCGCGACTTCGCGCTCACCACCAACGGTAGCCCCTCCTTTACCCAGGCGTCGGTGCCGCCGCGCAGCACTGCCAGCTTCCCCCGTTTGTCTTGGATCAGCTCCGCGGCCATGCACGCGCGTTTCCCGCCCTTGCAGATCAGCACAAGCGTCTGCTCAAAGTTCAGATCACCCAGTCGGCGTTCTATTTCGTCCAGCGGAATGTTCATCGCGCCTGGCACATGTCCGGCCGCAAATTCTCCCGCCGAACGCACATCCACCAGTTGCGCCGAGCCAATCGGTTCGCACAGCCCCTTCAGTTGCGATACCTCAATTTCCCGCATCGTTTTCACCCTCTATTGGAGAAGAGTGCCCGCCGCGGCAAAAGGATTCAAAAAAAATTGAAATGAGAGGAGCAGGCAGGTACCAGGCTCCACGCCGGCAAGGTTATGGAAGGTCGGCTACTACATCACTACGCCGCGGCGGGCTGCCTTTTCCATGGCAGCAGGGCGATCAACGCCAGGCCAATGGCAACAAAGACCGCTGAGCCGATCAGCAGGTGCATGCGCTCGCCCACGTCGTGCACGGACTGCACGGTCATCACCGCGGCGTGTGCCATGCTCGACCAGCCTGCAAACGCAATCAGGCTGCGATGCGCCGCCGGGTTGCGCGCCGCCAACAGCAGGAACACGCCCAGCGTCACGTAGACGCTCAGCATCATCTGCAGCGTCTCGCTCGAGTCCATCGCCAGCATGGGGTAAGCCGTTGCCACAAACAGCAGCCCCGCCACCCATAGCACCACTTTCAGCGCGCGTTCCCGCATCGTGCCCTCCGCGGCTATTGGCCGTCCGACCCAACAAAGAGATAGCACAACTACGATTTACCCCGGCAGAAAGTTGCGCCCTGGCATTTGCTACAATCGCCGCGTCATGCCGATGGCAAAAGAGCTGCGCATCGCGGTTCCGAACGGGGGCGAAGTGTCCGCGCTGCTGCTGCGTCCCGCGAAGGCGCACTGCTTGCTCGCGCTGGCGCATGGAGCCGGCGCCGGCATGCACCACGCCTTCCTTGAAGAACTGGCTGCCGCGCTCGCGCAAGCGGGAGTGGCCACCTTGCGCTACCAGTTCCCTTACATGGAGCAGCGCCGCAAAGCTCCGGACAAGCCCGCAGTGCTCACTGCAACGGTGCAGGCTGCCGTGCACGCAGCCGCCGAAGCTGCGCCCGGCTTGCCGCTCTTTGCCGGCGGCAAGTCCATGGGCGGGCGCATGACGTCGCAAGCCGCGGCTCTCGGCCTGCTGCCGGAAGTGCGCGGCATCGTCTTTTTCGGTTTTCCGCTGCATCCGCCGAATCAGCCTGGAACCAAGCGCGCCGATCATCTTGCCCAGGTCAGTGTGCCGATGCTCTTCCTGCAAGGCACGCGCGACGCCTTCGCTCCGCTGCCCTCGATTCGCGCGGTGTGCAAGAAGCTGGGACGCCGCGCCACCCTGCTGGTTTTCGAGGGCGCCGATCATTCCTTCCACGTTCCCAAAAGTTCCGGCAAGACGGATGCGCAAGTTTTGCTCGAGCTGGCGCAAGCAACGGCTGCGTGGACCAAGCAGCTTGTAGTGGCCGGACTTTAGACCGGCCAGCACTCCTGCCCTTTCCTCAAAGAACTTGCTAAAGCATCTTCCTAACCACTAGAGTGCACAGCACACGCAACCTGCCAAAGGACAAAACATCGCCATGAGCAAAGCTCTCGAGAACAAAGTCGCCTTCATCACCGGCGGCACCGCCGGCATCGGACGCGACACCGCCGTGCTCTTCGCCCGGGAAGGCGCCAAGGTGGTCTTCACCGGGCGCCGCGAAGCCGAAGGCAACGAAACCCTCAAGCTCGTCCGCGCCGCGGGCGGCGATGGCCTGTTCTTGCAGTCCGATGTCTCCAAGGCCGCGGACGTTGAATCCGCCGTGCGGCGCACTGTCGAAAAATTCGGGCGGCTCGACGTGGCCTTCAACAACGCCGGCGTCGAAGGCGTCTGGGTCCCGCTTGCCGAGCAGACCGAGGAGAACTGGGACTACGTTCACAACATCAATCTCAAGGGCGTTTGGCTCTGCCTGAAATACGAAATTCAGCAGATGCTGCGGCAGGGCGGAGGCGGCTCCATCGTCAATATGTCCTCCGTGGCCGGATTGATTGGCTCTCCGGGCGCGGGCGTTTATATCGCCAGCAAGCATGGCGTTCTGGGACTCACCAAAACCGCCGCCGCGGAAACCGCCCGGGAAGGCATCCGCGTCAATGCCGTCTGCCCCGCGGTGATCCAGACGGACATGGCCGACCGCATCTTCGGCGAGCCCGAAGTCAACAAGCGCGTGCTGGCCATGCATCCCGTCGGACGTTTTGGCAAATCCAGTGAAGTCGCCGAAGCCGTCCTGTGGCTCTGCTCGGACAAATCCACCTTCACCACCGGCCAGTACATCGGCATTGACGGCGGTCTGCTGATCGGCCCCAATCCCTACGCCTGAGCAGGTTTTGGAGTGGCCGGGCTTCCGACCGGCGCCGTTCTTCCTTTCTCTTCCTGCTTCCCTGTAGCGCTGATCTTTCAAGTCAGCCTCTTTCTTCGTGTCCCGTGTTTCGTGACCCGTGATCCGAAGAGAGCCGCGAAAAGGGAGCCATTAGCCGATAGCCGTTAGCTAACAGTCGACAGTTAACAGCTAACAGCTTGTAGCAGAGAGAAGTGTCCTTCTACCGGTTGCAAGGACCGGCATTCGAACGATGACGGTTTGCTTTAGGGCTTGGGGCGCAGCGCCAAGATCAGGCAGGACTCTTGCTGCTCTTGCGCGAAATGCTCGATGGCTGGCAGGGCAGAGCGAAGCAGGCTTTCGATCTCCTCGACCGAGCAGTTGGGCACGCGAAGCCAGACGAATTTCGGCGGATGCCCGTGGAGCACGCTCAGTTCCTGAAAATCGGAATCCTTGGAAACAATCATCAACCCGTTGTGTTTCGCATAGGTCCAGATCGCCAAATCGTCTGAAGTGGATAGTCCGCAGTCATGCACGTGAAGCGACGCGGGATAGAAATCCTTCAATCTGTTTGGCAGAAGAGGCGAGAGATTCTCATCAAACAGGAGTTTCACGCGTTGGAAATTTCCAGCTTGCGTTCGCGGTCGGCGGCCCAGGCGAGGCATGCCAGAATATCTTCTTCGGTCAGGTTGGGAAACGCCTTCAGGACTTCCGCGTGACTCATGCCGCTGGCCAGGTATTCCAGCACGTCATAAACGGTGATGCGCAGTCCGCGGATGCAAGGCTTGCCGCTGCGCTTTCCCGTCTCCAGCGTGATGATCCCGGCATAGGAAGTCATAGCGCCACTCTAGTGGAAATGCGCCCTGTTGCCAAGCGCGGAGCTCTAATCAGCGGGAGGGGGATCAACCCAAGACCCAGGTTCCGTACCGGACCCGGGGCGTTTCTTCCTTTTCTTCCTGCTTCCATGTAGCGCTGATCTTTCAAGTCAGCCTCTTTCTTCGTGCCCTGTTTCGTGACACCCCCCTCCCCCCGGTTTTTCGTAAGTGTTGAAAAGAATGGAGATGACGCGGGAATAAATGGCTTGTTTTCTGTCAGATTTGCAAGTGTGGGAAACGCAGGGGTTAGAGGCGGGAGCTTTGGGGGCGGGGGACGGCGCGATGTGCAGAGAGACTACTCCCCGCGCGAATCCTTCGCGCGCATCGCTCCGGGCAAGCATGCGTCATCATCGCGCTATATATACAATACATCAACAGTATTGTTTAGTACTGGGACGATTTTTCGGCGTAACGGTAACGGGGGAGGGAAGTCTGCAGCCATTAGCTGATAGCTGTTAGCGCGGAGAGAAGATTACCGCAAAACCCAGGTTCCAAAATCGAACCCGGGCGACCCGCCACCCGCCTACTTGACTGGCTTAGATGGACCCACTATCCAAATCGCAGCTTTTGCCAAGGATTTTGCGACTCTGCGGCTCTTCGCGTCCTTGTCGCCGCAAACAACAGCGTGGGAACTCTCATCAGGCAATGGATCTGGGTGGACCGTCTGAGATAGTGACCGTGCAAGATCGGCCGAGACAGCGGCGAGGGCGAAGCCATCATGGCCCGCAAGCACAACCGAAGCCTGACGATTCTCAGACGCGAGCACAGAAGAAAGATACACCGACATTGGTTCTCCGTCATGGTCATCACGGAAGGCCTGCGAGCTTGGCCGGAGTTGCTTTAGGTTTTCATCGAGAACAATCTGAGTCGGCGGAATTCGCCGGAGCAAATTTGTGTCCCCGGCGATATTCGGGTCATCTGGGTAATGCTGAGCGCAGTAGGACGAGGGCGTGCCGGTCATCTGGTCGAAATCCGGTCAATCCATTCAGTCAGCAAGGATTCGTTGAGATCCTCGGGGACCTCGCCCGTTCGAATGTCCTCTGCAAAGAAGCTGATGTCATCTTCGGAGTCGATCGCGATTTCAAGGTTTATCCCTTTCGTATGCCACTCCAATTGCACGCCACCGCGCACCGTGGGCACCACTATCGGCGCGGGAGTGCCGGGGCGCATGATGCGGTCGAGGAGGTTAAGGGCTGCAGTCACATTCTGCTTCCGGATCTGCTTCGCGTTATAGGAGTTCCATCCTCCGGGCAATTGCAGAAGCTCGATAAAGGTCCGCATCGTTTCGACGGGAACATAACCCAGACCGGCGAGGACAGGAACTTTAGGCGAAACCCTAACGGTGGATAGCCGGCGCCTGTGAACTGTGCAAAAAGCGCCACCGCCAGGCTTGGTTCTTGGAAGTCTGTGAACGCGATAAGCCACAAAGGAGGATTTTTCCTTCTTTACGTATCGGCTAACAGTTTCAGGGTCACGCCCCGGCCAGCCGGCGTGCAGATAGCGCCCAGCGTGCGGCCAAACTCTAATTGGAAAATCCCGGCACGCCGATCCTCGATCGTCGATTGAATTTTCCTCTTTTTCAAGAATATCTTGCATGACTCGGACTACTCCTCTCCAAGTACCTTCATGCCTGACTTGCTCAAAGCGGCACGAAGGCTCTTGGCTTTTTGTTCCGCCCTCTCAACTACTCGGCTCAATTCCGCGAGATCGGCCTCGTCTAGCGCAAAGTATTCCTCTTCGTGTCGATTACCCTGATGGTAGGTAATTTTGAGAGCGTGCGTTATCTCGATCGCTTCCGGCGGTTCCTCCACGTTCTCACCAAATATGGGGCGGGCATCAGTGAGGATTCTGAAGTCGTATACGGTACGCTCATGTTGGTACATGAGGATGTCGCCCTTGGATGCCCGCGCCAAGGCGGGGATGCCCATAAACTGGGTAAGCCGTTCTTTGAACTGCTGAATCGCAATTTCCGATGACTGGAAACCAGCGGGCGATACGGAGCACATCGTATCGATGACGTCTTTGACAAACTGGTCCAACGGTACTTCTGCGTCCGCGCGTGCGTGATATATCCCGCTTATTGCATCAAGCATCGACTCAAGTTGGTCCTCCGGAATACCTTCTAATCCGCCTAGGTCATCTGGCGAAAGATACGCTGTTTGCGTCTTCTCCGCCGCTGAGGCGAGAGCGCCATAAAAAAGGGATGCTATGGGGATCGCGAGGGCCTGGAGCCTCACCAAGCCAAGCTGATGATCTCTAGGGATGGACAGAAATGCCACGGGATAGTCTCCACGTTCTTGGATGCGTCGGACACTCCGGGCGGCAGAACGGAACCGCTAGTCTTCGGGACGGAACTATATAGTATAGCTGAACAGATTTGCCAAGTTTTTCAAGCGACCCGGCGGGTGGCGCACCCAAAGTGTCACGGTTTCTTAGACAGGCCTGCCTTATTGACTTGCTCCCAGGGGAGGACATCGGAAGGGTTTTGCTGATGCCGGGCGAGCCGGTGATCGAGCTCGGCGCGTTGCGCGTCGGCGAGCGATGCCGCTTCAGCTTCCAGGCTTTCCCACACTTCGTCCAACAGCTCTGCCTTTTCCGCAGCAGAGAGGCTGTCGATCTGGTGTCGCAAATCGCTCATAACATTTCTAACCGTAGTGCGGATTCCGCTCGCGCGCAAGATATCAGCGGCCAGCGGTCAGTTAGCGATTGGCCAAAAAATAGGTGCCACGGTCCCTCCACTCCGTGGCCGACGTTCGCGCAGCGCGAACGTCAGAAAAAATCGGCCACTCCGGTCGGGATGACAGAACAAACCAGCGCACTCGCGGCAAGGCGGGAAGACGGAACAAACGCGCAGAGTTCAGGCGGGCCGGTTCTTGCTCGCAGCGAAGCCGCCGTAGGTCAGGTAAATGCCAAGGACCAGCGTCACCGCCAGGCGGATGTAGAACAGGACGTTGGATTGCATTGGTTCGAGGAGCGAGCGGGTGACCACGGCGGGCGGGACGAACAGGATCAGCAGGGCCTTGAGCAAGGTGAGCCAGCCGATCAGCGTGACGACAATCGTTACGCCGCCGCCGCGCCAGATGTTGTGTGCGAGGACCATGGCCAGTCCGGCGAAGAGCGTGAAGATGCCCACCGTAAGAAAGATGGGCGAGACTTGGACGAGTGCGGAGATTTCGAGCTGGATCGCTGTTTTGTTGAGCGCCATGGCAAGCGCTAGGATGAGGCAATAGAGGCCAATCAGTTTGCTGAGGAATATGGTGCGGGGTGACATAAGCACCTCCTGCGGGGCGAGTGGTTACAGCGTAGCACTGCGGGGGAGCGCGCGCAGTGACACGGGGCGAAATTAAAGGCGCGGTTGAAGCTTGCGTGTTGCCCGGGTCCCTCGACTGCGCGGCCCGACGCGCCCAAGTTCGGCGCGAAAGGCAAGGCCGGGCCGCTTCGCTCGGGATGACAGCGAAGAGAGCGACCAGTAGTCAGATCCCTCCACTGCGTGGCCGACGTTCGCGCAGCGCGAACGCCAGAAAAAATCGGCCATTGCGGTCGGGATGACAGAAAAACCTAGCGCGCCCACGGCGTTCCTGCCCACTCGGTTGCCCACTTTTAGGAGTTCGATTTCCGTTTTGCGTGTTGCCCCGGTCCCTCGACTACGCGGCCCGACGCGCCCAAGTTCGGCGCGAAAGGCAAGGTCGGGCCGCTTCGCTCGGGATGACAGCGAAGAGCGCGACCCGTAATCAGATCCCTCCACTGCGTGGCCGACGTTCGCGCAGCGCGAACGCCAGAAAAAATCGGCCACTCCGGTCGGGATGACAGAGAAGATAAGGTCGCATAGTTACAAGCACTCGCTAAGCCCTTTCGCTGTGTCTCTTACGCCCCTGTACCAACGGGCGAATTGTTCCGCGCATCCAAAAGGAATAGAATGAGCAAATCCGCGCGAACCCCTCGAGCTCACTCGGGGCCTGGCGGCCTGCCGCGGTTGGCCGCAAGGAGGTAGAGGCATGACGCGCACATTCCTTCGTAGGTCCATCTTCAGCAAAATACTGTCCAGTCGTTGCGGCGGGAAAATTCTGGCCGCCGCCGCTTGCTTGCTGGTTGCGGTCTGCCTGCAGGCGCCGGTGGCGCTGGCGCAGCACGGCGCGTTTGGCGGAGTACACGCTGGCGGTGGTGGCGGCGGGCATACGGGAGGCGGGTTCCACTCGGGCGGTGGAGCGCACGCCAGCGCGTCGAGCGGGTCTCATGGGTCGAAGAATGGATCCATCTTTCACATCTTTCATCGTGGCGCTTCGGCAAACGCGCATAGCCCGGCGATTGCGCCCACGCCTATCACACTGAGCACAAATCCTGCGTCGCTCTTCCGCCCAGTGCCCGTGGGGCATCCGGGGCCCGTGCGGCCGCCGGTGTTTTTCGTTCCGGTTTACTTCGGTTCACCGTATTTCTATGGAGGATTTGGCGCCTTTGGGTATGGCTGCGGCGGTTTCTGGGGAGGCTGCTCTTATTCGCCGTACTCTGGATATGGTTACGGACTCGGCGGCTACTACGGAGGCTTTTACGGCGGCTGGAGCGGCGGGTACGCGGGCCTGAACCCGGGGAACGGCTCTTATGCCGCGTCCGGCAGCAACGATCTGAGTGCGGCGTCGGCGCCCTCGTTGGCGCAAAGCAGCGAACCGCCTGCGCACCGGAACGATCTGGTGGAGTTGTTCTTCAAAGACGGCACGGTTGCTGACGTGACCGATTATTGGGTGGCGGAGGGGCTACTGCACTTTCTGACCGTGGACGAAAGCGGGCAGAAAATCGTGGAGCACGTGGTGGCGTTCGACACGCTGGATGTGCAGACGACCACGGATGACGCAACCAGTCGTGGGTTCAAGTTTCAGTTGCGGAATCAATCGATGGAGCAATATTTCCGCGAGCATCCGGAAGTGGTGCCGAGCGTGGTGAGGCCGGACGGGTTGGGTAGTGACGCAAGTAATCCGTGATCGGCGATCCGGATCATTCGCCAGAAATCAGATATCAGCGAGCGACGGGCAGGAAACGCGGAAGTGTTGCGCGCATTTTGAGTTTCGATAGGACTTCACGCGTAGCCTTGGTCCCTCGACTGCGGCTCGCAAACTGCGCGAGCCTCCGCTCGGGATGACAGAACAGGATGACAGAGCAGAAAGAGGGCACGATGTATCGTGCCCCTACATAGGGACGCTGAGCCCCTGGATTGCGGACACGGCAGGCTATCTTGAAAAATTCGCGGGGCGCGAAAATTTTCGAGACACGGAACACGGATTACGGGGCGCAAATCGTGCTCGATGCTGTCTGTTAGCTGCTCGCATCTTATGGAGATTGAGGGAGATGCGGCGAGGGCTGAGGAAGCGTGTGGAAAACTGAAATTTCGTTGTAATGGGGTGTTGACATATACGCGGGGTATGCTAATCTCAGTGAGTTCGTTGGTAGCCACTCTGCAGGACAGGGAGGCAGAACAAAAGCTCTTTGACAACTGAAATTGATTTGCCAGAATCTGTTCGACCTTATCCGTCGAGCCTAGTCCGCCGCAAGGCGGGTAGAAGCGGATGAGGAACTTTGAGTAATTTGAGCGACTCACAAATTTGCTTAGCAGGCTGGTCCCGGAAACTTTCCGGGATTTTTTATTGCTCGCCTTCGGGTGGCAATAACCACTGAAAGGTGGAAACGCTAAGCTAACAGGCTTCAAACGAGAGTTTGATCCTGGCTCAGAACGAACGCTGGCGGCGTGCTTAACACATGCAAGTCGAGTGCACAGTTTGTAGCAATGCAGATGGGTGCACGGCGCACGGGTGCGTAACACGTGGGTACCTGCCCTTTGATGGGGAATAACCCCGGGAAACCGGGGCTAATTCCGCATAAGATCCGCAAGGATGAAAGCCGAAAGGCGTCGAAGGAGGGGCCTGCGCCCGATTAGCTAGTTGGTGAGGTAATGGCTCACCAAGGCAATGATCGGTAGCTGGTCTGAGAGGATGATCAGCCACACTGGAACTGAGACACGGTCCAGACTCCTACGGGAGGCAGCAGTGGGG